>Ga0307487_1000122_pt1 | contig 61416 bp, 49 predicted proteins | sample CBIW12metaG_FD_203665 | JGI IMG/M metagenome (GOLD analysis project Ga0307487, IMG submission 203665) | Sea-ice brine microbial communities from Beaufort Sea near Barrow, Alaska, United States - CBIW 1.2 | ecosystem: Environmental > Aquatic > Marine > Coastal | place: USA: Alaska | collected... | reverse complement strand
AAAAATTCATCGCTAAATAAATCTTCTTTTTTCATACTGTGTAAAATTTAAAATTAGACAAAAAAATAACAGGGGTCGCGACCCCTGTTATTTTTTCTATTTACACAGTTTATGAGATAGTCCTAAATAAAGACTAACTAGTGCATATTTTTGAACAATCGCTTTTCATTCCTGGTACAAAACCGTCTTTAAACTTCATCAAAAATATTATCGGGTATATGCCCTTTATACATTCTTTGTCTGTGATAATTCTGTAATATATATTCTGTTGCTTTCATAATTTTTTATTTTAAAATTTACTATTATATTCATTTCAAGTTTGACTATTATGTTTTGGTGCCCTGCAATCGCACCACGCTACTATTTCTTCAAAGGCATCTGCTATTAGACACCTTGAATTTCTTTTAATTCTTTAGAATTTAGTTTTTTCATAATTATTGATATTTTAGATTTAAATTCAAATTTGTAAGTGTTTCCTGCACAATCTTTGCAGTATGAATAACTTTGAATTTTCACCAATATTTCAAAAGCATAATATGATTAGAATAATTACCATAGTTTTTCTGTTTATTGGAATAAATACCCAAGCTCAGGAAATTAACTGGATGAGTATGAACGAGGCTTTGGAAGCTCAAAAAGAGGCGCCAAAAAAGATTTTTATGGATGCCTATACCGTTTGGTGTGGTCCCTGTAAAATGCTCGATAAGAATACTTTTACAAATAGTGATGTGATTGAATTTGTAAATAAGAATTACTATCCGGTGAAATTTAATGCTGAAGGTCCGGAGGAAATTGATTTTAAAGGGCAGATATTTAAAAACCCGCAATATAATCCTGAGAAAACTGGGAGAAATTCTTCGCATCAACTTGCAAGGGCTTTAAAAATTACGGGTTATCCCAGTCTTGTTTTCTTTGATGAGGAAGCCAATTTAATAGCTCCTATTCCGGGATACAGAACGCCTCAGCAGCTGGAACTATATCTGAAGCTTTTTGCTAAAGATGAATATAAAAAAATGACTTCAAAAGAAGCCTTTGCAGAATACCAGGATAATTTTGAAGGTTCTTTTGAGTAAAATTTAAGTGTTAGTTGATAGTGGACCCTAAGGTTCAGTTGAGATGCGAAAAGCCCCGTTTTTACCCGTATGGTGAAAACGGGTTTTTTGTTTTCTGGCTGTTTTCTTCCAGCGCGCTACATAACTATGGTAGTTGCTTCCGTCGGCAATAATTATTTCAGGGTTTAAATGCTGGATAAGCCTTTCTAAGTTAACTTTGGGCGAATCCCGAAGCAAGACCAGGTTGGGTTTAAAATCTTTAAGCTGGTAAACTGCGCTGCTGTCTATAATTAAAATACTAGCTTCAGAAATAGCTAAAACATCGGGAATATTTTGCTCTTCAACTTGATTAATGTTCCTACCCGTTTTGTAATCTTTTAACCGAATTTCTTTCTGAATCTCATCACCTAAATTATGATATAAAATAAGTTTTTCATCCTTCTGAATACCTATCATCGTCTTCCTGGGTTTATGAAAAACAATGCTTTCTAAAGAGGAATTTTGCATTTTGCTGTAGAGCATACTCCCCTGAAATATGAGAACTCCACATAGAAAGAAAACAAGGTTTCTGAAGTTTTTCTGATAGAGTAAAAGAATAAGAAAGAAAATTACCAAATAAGCACTTAGGTTTTGCCAGAAATTGAAGTGAATATCGGTGAAAACAAATTCTTCTTTTCCTGCAACCCAGCTGATGAATTGATTCATTAAGCTAATAAGCTTTCCGTAGGTTTGAGCTAAAAGGTCCGGGAGAAAATTCAGCAAAGCGAGTAAAATAACCAAAATTCCCAACCCTAAGATAATTCCCAAAACCGGTAAAACTACCAGGTTTGAAAGAAAGAATAATCCCGGAAATTGATGGAAATAAAACAAGCTTAAAGGGAAAACCCCAATTTGTGCCGCAATACTTACGCTTAATAGCGCCCAGAAGTATTTTGTGATTTTAAATCTTGGTTTCCAAAGCTTGAATAATTTAGGCTGAATGGTGACAATTGAAAAGACCGCAAGGTAACTCAGTTGAAAACCTACCTGGAAAATGAAATAAGGATTTACAAGCAGTAAAATGAATAGCGAAATAAACAAACTGTTTAGAATACTGGTCTTTCTGCGCATTTGCATCCCGATAGCGATAAAAGAAAACATAGTCACTGCGCGAACTACCGAGGGAGAAAGTCCTGCTATGATTGCAAAACCCCACATTAATAAAATTAACAGCAGGGTTTTTAATATAAGTCCATTTCTAAAATAATTAAGAGGTTTAAAAAGCCAGTTTAAAATGAGTAAAATAATCCCCGCGTGAAGACCCGAAACCGCCAAAATATGAATAGCTCCTGCTGCGGCATATTCTTCGTAGATTTCTTTTGAAATATCCTGCCTTTGACCCAGCAATAAAGCCTGCATTATCGCCAATTCGTTTTTTTCAATTTTAGTTTCAGAAAGTTTTCTAATAATCCTTTCCCTAAAATTTGAAGCAAGACTAACAGGAGATTCTGTTTTCTCTGGTAAAATATAAATTTCAGGAGTACTGATTTGCAACTGCTTTTCCACGCACTGCTTCTGCATATAGTTTCGGTAGTTAAATCGATACGGATTTAGCGGTTTAGCAATTTGTGTTAGCTTATATGGAACAATTAGTTTCATTCCCGGTGCTAACTCTTTATCAAGCGATTCCTTTGAAATATTTAGTAAGACCTTTCCTTTTACCGGAATGGAATTTTCTTCTGAAAAAATATTTTCAACTTCTGCAATGTATGGGTGGGAGTAAAGGTTGGGTTTAAGGGTTTCGATAATGCGAATTTGCATTATTTCAGCTTCAGAATCTTCATGTTTTATATAGTGGTTGGGCTGGTTTTTTGGTTGATGAAGATAAGCTACCGCAACTCCCAGGATGAAAATCAAACTCCAGGTACATATTCCGAAGAAAACATCTTCAAATAATTGTTTGCGTGCCCTCAAATAACCTAGACAAAAAATAACAAACAGAAAGCCTAAAAATATAAAAAGTGGAATACCGGGAATTTCGAAGGAAAATCCGGTGATTATTCCCAGAATAAGGAATATAGAAAGTTTAATTATGGTGAAATTCAGAAATTGCATCCCGTAGATTTTATTTTGTAGGGCGGCAATTATCTTCTGAAGATACTAAAAATTATAAAATGCGGCGTGCCATTACAAAATTACCATTCCAATAAGGCTCAGAAAGAGAGGATACAATTACACCCCGGGAGGTGGAAGAGTGAATAAAATAAATATCGTCGCGTTCTATTTCTACCACCAAACCAACGTGGTTTATTACTTTTCTATTTTTATTGGTTTCAAAAAAAAGTAAATCGCCCGGAGTTACCTGTTTTAAGTACAGGCGTTCACCCTCTAAAGACATTGCACGAGAAGTTCTTGGAATAGCAATATCTTCTCCTAAAAATGCCGTGTAGATAAGTCCGGAGCAATCCATGCCACGCCTGGTAGTACCGCCATATTTATAGTGCGTTCCTTCAAAACTTTTGGCTCTCGAAATAATGTTATAGACTTTTTTATTGGTGGGTACAATTTCAGTATTTCTTGAATGAGAAACTCTTTCAGAGCGTTTATCTTCACTTTTAGTGGTAATAACCTTTGAGTGCGAGCTTCCGCAGGAAATAAGACTTAGCAGAAAAAAGCCTAAAAAAAGTAATTTAAAAACCTGCTGCATAGTTTAATTTTTAATCGCATTCACAATAAGTTGAGCCGTTTTTTCGCTAGCTCCTTTTCCGCCCAGTTTTCTCTCCAATTCAAAATAATCTTTAAAGATCCTGATTCGATTTTCCTCTTCCAGTATCTTCTTAAACTCCTTTTTGAGCGTTTTCGTATTAAAGTCCTTCTGAATTAGCTCTTTTACTACTTCGCGATTCATAATGAGGTTTACCAGCGAGATATAATCCAGATTCACAATTCGGCGGGCAATTTGGTAAGAAACATAACTCCCTTTATAGCAAACTACCTCGGGAATTTTGAACAAAGCGGTCTCTAAAGTCGCGGTACCGGATGTTACCATCGCGGCGTGAGAAAGGCTTAGTACATCATAAGTTCTGTTCATAATCAATTTGATGTTCTTCTGCTTAATAAAAGGAGCATAAAATTCAGCATTCTGGCTGGGAGCACCGGCAATTACAAACTGATATTCGGGGAAATCTGGAGTAATGCTTAACATTACTTCCAGCATTTTTGAAATCTCCTGTTTACGGCTGCCCGGTAAAACTGCAATTATGGGCCTGTCGTCCAACTCGTTTTCCTTTTTAATAGCCGCCATATTTGGAAGACCTTTTTGTCCAATAGCATCTATAAGGGGGTGCCCTACAAAATGTACCGGAAAGTTATGCTTTTCTTCATAAAATTCCTTCTCAAAGGGTAGGATCACGTACATATGATCTATATCCCTCTTTATCGCATCAATCCTGTTTTCTTTCCAGGCCCAAATTTGTGGTGAAATATAATAATGCGTTTGGTAACCTTCCACTTTAGCCCATTTGGCAATTCTTAAATTAAAGCCGGGATAATCTACAAAAATGATAGCGTCTGGATTAAATGCGCTAATATCTTCTTTGCAAAATGAAATATTCTTCAGAATGGTTTTTAGGTTGAAAAGTACTTCTACAAAACCCATAAAGGCCAGTTTCCGGTAATGTTTAACCAGTTCGCCGCCCTGCGCTTGCATAAGATCACCACCCCAAAACCTGAATTCAGCCTCTGGATCGGTTTGTTTTAAAGCGTGCATTAGGTTAGAGGCGTGCAAATCTCCCGAAGCTTCTCCTGCGATAATATAATATTTCATCTATTGTAAGTTAGCTTTAAGCATTATACTGATTTCATTTAAACTATTTTCGAGATAAAAATGGTAATTGCGGCAATGATTGTAGCTAAAAGTACGCCTCTTGCGTGATAAATTTGTTTTTTGCGAAGGAATACGAAAAAGGGTAAAAAGTTTAAAATTGCTCCCAGGGCAATGAGTTTACCAATATAGCCTTCAGCCATCGCATCGTCCAGGGTTTTATCTATTCCCATTTCAGAAAAAAGCAGGATATAAAGGAAAATGCCACCAATATTTGCTGAAATTCCGGTTAGAAATCCTATAAAAATGTTTTGCTTAATCATTAAGCTCCCAGTTATTAAGATCGTCTAAAAAATGATGCGCCGTTAAATCAAATTGAACAGGCACTACTGAAACATAACCTTTTTCCAGGGCCCATTCATCGGTATCTTCCCCCTTGTCTTTATTAACGAATTTACCAGTAAGCCAGTAATATTCCCGTCCCTGCGGATTTGTTCTCTTATCAAATTCTTCTTCCCAATGCGCATTTGCCTGTCTGCAAACTTTCATTCCTTTAATTTCTGAAGCAGAAAGTTTCGGAATATTTACATTTAAAACAACTCCTTTTGGGAGGCCGTTTTTAATTACATTTCGGGTAATAGCTTTTACATATTTTCGGGAAGGTTCGAAATCGGCATTTAATGAATAATCTAATAATGAAAATCCTATTGCGGGTATTCCCTCTACACCGGCCTCAACCGCTGCGCTCATTGTTCCCGAATAAATCACGTTTATAGAGGAATTAGAGCCGTGGTTAATCCCACTTACACACAAATCTGGTTTACGGTGAAGGATTTCCTGTGTGGCAATTTTCACACAATCTGCCGGGGTGCCAGAGCAGCTGTATTCTTTATGTTTATAATTCTCTTTAATGGTAACCTGCTCACAAAATAAAGTATCGCTAATGGTAATGGCGTGACCCATTCCGCTTTGCGGGCTGTCTGGCGCTACCACCACCACATCGCCCAGCTCTTTCATCACTTCAATTAAAGTTCTTATTCCGGGCGCGGTAATACCATCGTCGTTGGTTACTAAGATTAAAGGTTTTTTCTTCGTCATATCCTATTTTTACACAAGCTAAAATAGTAATTTCCGTAAGAATCCTTATCTTAGTAGTTTAACAAATTATTATTACTTATTAGCTTTATTGGCACAATTTTTAATGTATTTTGGGGAGCTGTTAATGATGAAATTTATGCGATTTATGAAAAGGAATTTAAAAATCTTAGTGGTAGTACTTTTAATGGCTGCCACATCCTGTAGTTTTACTACTAAAAAATTCGACGACCCTAATAAAGATAAGCTTCTTATAGACCTTATTACTTACGTTCTTAATGAAGGGCACTATGATGCCAGAGCAATTAATGACGAATTTTCTGAAGGAGTTTATGATAAGTATCTTGAAGGTTTAGACGGGTCTAAACGTTTCTTTTATGCCAGTGATATAAAGGAATTTAATGAATACCGGGATAAAATAGACGACCAGATTCAGGATAAGGAAATCGACTTTTTTGATCTTACTTACAACCGACTTTTAAAACGATCTGAAGAAGCACGGGATATCTACAAAGAAATTCTGGAAAAACCTTTTGATTTCTCTGAAACTGAAGACATAAGTACAGACTTTTCTAAAGCCGAGTATGTTTCTTCAAAAAAAGAGCTAAAAGAGCGTTGGAGAAAACAGCTTAAATTTTCTACCCTAATCACTTATCACGATAAAGTAGAGGAAGAACAACTGAAAAAAGAAGAAGATTCAGATTATGAAATGAAGCCTAAAGAAGAACTTGAAAAAGAGGCCCGTGAGGTTACTTTAAGTTCTTTAAATGAATATTATGATTTCACCGATGATCTTGAGCGTAAGGATTACTTTTCAGTTTATTTAAACGCAATCGTGGAGGCTTTTGATCCTCACACCTTCTATTTTGCTCCGCAGGACAAAGATAGGTTTGATATCGCCATGTCTGGGAAGCTAGAGGGAATTGGCGCAAGACTTCAAAAGAAAAGCGACAATATTACAGTTACTGAAGTTATTTCCGGTGGGCCCGCCTGGAGAAGTGAAGAGCTCTCTGAAGGGGACGAGATTTTAAAAGTACAACAGGAAGATGAAGATGATGCTGTGAGTATTGTAGGGATGCGTCTGGAAGATGCCGTAGATCTAATTAAAGGTCCAAAAGATTCTAAGGTAACCTTAACGGTTCGTAAAAAACTGATGGGTAACATTCAGGAAATTACCCTAACCCGGGATATTGTTGAAATCGAAGAGACCTACGCTAAAACGGCTATGGTTGAGAAGGAAGGGAAGAATTTTGGTGTAATTAATTTACCTAAATTCTACTTCAATATGGAAGATTACGATGAGCGTAATGCAGCATCAGATATTAAGAAAGATATTATTCGTTTAAAGGAAGAAGATATGGATGGCCTTGTCCTTGATCTTAGAAATAATGGTGGAGGATCTCTGAAAACCGTTGTTGATATTGCCGGGCTTTTTATTGAAGAAGGACCAATTGTTCAGGTGAAATCTAACGGTCAAAGAAAAGATGTGCTTTCAGATGAAGACCCATCAGTACTTTGGGATGGACCTTTAGTAATTCTCGTAAACGAACTTTCAGCTTCGGCTTCAGAAATTCTGGCGGCTGCTATGCAGGATTATAAACGAGCCATTATTATAGGAAGCAAACAAACTTATGGGAAAGGTACAGTTCAAAACGTTATAGATCTTAACCGTTGGTTAAGAAGCAATGAATTTGGAGATGTGGGAGCCCTTAAACTAACTACTCAGAAGTTCTATAGGGTAAATGGTGGTTCTACACAATTAGAAGGCGTTAAGAGTGATGTAGTGGTGCCAGATCGTTATAGTTTTGTTGACATTGGGGAGAAAGATCAGGATAATCCTTTACCCTGGGATAAAATAGATGCTGCCAATTATGAAGTTTGGAATAGCTATGTAGATTTTGAAAAAACTATTGCAGAGAGTAAAGCAAGAATGGATACTAATGAGCAATTAAAACTTATAGAGCAACACGCAAAATGGATTAAGGATCAGAGTGATAATGATTTTCATTCCTTGAGTTTTGAGGAGTATGCCTCAACGGCAGAACGAAATCAGGAAATGGCAAAAAGTTTTGATTCCATTAAAAACTATAAGACCAACCTTACTTTCACCTCTTTACCTTATGAAGAGGAAATGTTTGAAAATGATACAATTTTAAAAGAGAAGAGAGATCGTTGGCATACTAATCTTAGTAAAGATGTTTACGTAGAAGAAGCAATTCACGTGCTATCTGATATGCGAAAGAATAACATTAGGCAGGATAAATTAGCGAAAGTGAAAGACTAATTTTTCTGTAGAAAAGGAAATGGCGCTTCAGCAATGGAGCGCTTTTTTTATGCCCTATAAGTTAATTCTGAAAAACTTAAATTTGCCCTATGCTAAAAAGAAAATACATTTATCCATTAATCATCTTAATAGTCGCTGCTGTTTTACTTGTGGTAGAACGCTGTAATTAAAATGACATTCTATCTGAATCCAACTTAATAAAAATAAAGAGAAGGATTGTGAAGGCCCAGAGTCCCGAACCGCCGTAGCTTAAGAAAGGTAAAGGAATTCCCACTGTAGGAAAAATGCCAATTACCATCCCGATGTTGACCAAGAAGTGCATAAAGATTATTCCTATTACGCCATAACCATAGACTCTATTGAAAGTTGATCGTTGCCTTTCTGCGAGATAGAGTAAGCGCAACATCAGCAGTACAAAAAGGGCAAGAATAAAAGTGCTGCCAAGGAAGCCCCATTCTTCACCTACGGTGCTAAAAATATAATCTGTGTGTTGTTCTGGTACAAAATGGCCTTTGGTTTGAGTACCTTCGGTCCAACCTTTGCCAAATAATCCGCCACTACCTATGGCAATTTCACTCTGGTTTGTATTGTAACCAATTCCGCGGGAGTCTACTTCTTTCCCTAATACTATATTGAATCGATCCCGGTGATGTTGTTTAAATACATTTTCAAACACATAATTTACCGAGAGAGAGAACCCAATGGCTACCGCTGCAAAAAACAGATATTTTAGAAGGTTGGGTCTTCTTTTTAAATTTTTAAGGTAAACCAACACTGCAATTAACAAAACTCCGCCAATTACCCATAAAGGACCGAAAGCCAGGGTGGCCACAAATAAGGTTGCTGCAAAGAAGCCCAGCAACAAATAAGCAAAATGAAGGCCTTCCCGGTATAACGCAAAGGCAAATGAAAAATATATCATTGCACTTCCTGCATCGGGTTGCAATAGCACTAAAATCATTGGGAGGGCGATAATTAGAAAAACCCTCAATTGGTGCTTAAAATCCTTAATGTTGGTTTGTATGCCACTTAAATATTTTGCGACTGCAAGTGCAGTTGCGGCCTTGGCAAATTCTGCTGGTTGAATACTTATGGAGCCTATCTGGTACCAAGCAGTTTGTCCTGCGATGGTACTTCCGAAGATAAATAAGCCTGCTAAACTTAGAAGGCTTATGGCATAAATAACACTGGAAAATCGCTGATAAAATTTCGCTTCAATAGATAATAAGATAATTATTAGAAGAAAGCTTAGGATTATCCAGAGTCCCTGTTTGCTGTATATTTGGTTGAATTCCAGAAAACTTGTGTGATTTTCTGTTAAGGATGCTGAATAAATATTAGCCCAACCAAAGCCTATTAATAAAAGGTAAATTAAAATAGTAATCCAATCGAATCCTGCTACGCTTTTCCCCATTTATTGATTAATTATAAAAGGTTCCCCGCTTAGTGGTTTTGCGTATTCTTCTTCAAGACTGTGACTTAAAATCCAGTCTTCCATATCTGTTCGGGTTATTTCTTTTTTAATATATTTCTCAACCATTAGGCTTGCGATTCTTCCTGCGTATCGGCTTCCCCAATATCCGTTTTCCACAAATACAGCAATAGCTATTTTGGGATTATCTACCGGTGCAAAAGCCACAAATATGGAGTGGTCGGTAAGTTGGGTTCGTTTGCCATCTATTTTTGTGTAGTTTTCAGCAGTTCCCGTCTTTCCAGCAATTTCAATACCGGGTATTTGCAGGCTTCTTGCAGTACCGTTTTTATAGACCTGGTGCATTCCTTCTACTACCGGCTCAAAATGTTTTGTGTCTACAGTGGTTTTATTCTTTACAGTGAATTTTTCTTCTTTTATAGGATCTCCTTCGACTTTCTTTAAAATATGAGGGGTGTAATACCAGCCACGGTTTGCAATTGTAGCAGTCATATTCGCCAGTTGAATTGGCGTCATCAACACCTCACCCTGGCCAATAGCATTAGAAATCGTTGCTGTAGAATACCATTTGTAGGTAGGGTAGTTATAAATTCGGTTATAATAATCACCATCAGGAATTTTGCCTGGTCTCCCTGTGCTAAGGTCATTTCCCATAAACTGCCCCAAACCGAAACTTTGTAGATGTTTATTCCAGGTGTCCATTCCTTCCTGTGGAGTGGGATATTTTTCTATCGTTTTTCGATAAACCTGGGCAAAATATGAGTTACATGAATGTGCAATTCCCGGCACCAGGTCCAGGGGGCTGGGATGAGCATGGCAGCCCAAAGGACGCCTGGCCCCATAGTTATAACCGTTGTTACAGGAAAACCTGTCTTCTGTATCTATCACGCCTTCCTGCAGGGCAATTAAACCGGTCAAAGTTTTAAAAGGAGATCCCGGAGGGTATTCAGCTAAAAGGCCACGATCGTAAAGTGGCTGGGCAATAGAGTCGTAGTAAAGTCTGGTGTAATTAGGGGATCTTTTCCGGCCTACTAATAATGCTGGATCGTAATTGGGAGCAGTCACCAAAGACAAAATTTCACCGCTTTCCGGTTCGATGGCAACAATACCGCCCCGTTTGTTTTTCATCAATTTTTCTCCATAAGCCTGAAGCTCGGCATCTATGGTAATGCTAATGTCTTTTCCTTTGGTAGGAAGTGTATCGTAAATACCTTCTTTATAAGGGCCAATATTCCGGTTAAATCTATCCTTCTGAATATATTTAACGCCTTTTTCGCCACGTAGTAAGTCTTCGTAAACTGATTCTACCCCACTTCTGCCAATAAGGTCCCCGGAAATATAATAAGGATCCTCATTAACTTTTTTCTGATTTACCTGAGTAATATAACCCAGCACATTTGCGCTATGATCTACCTGGTAATCCCTTAAAGATCGTTTTTGAATATAAAAACCTTCGTATTTCCGCATTTTCTCCTGTAAATAGGCGTATTCAGATTTAGTAAGCTGCGGAATAATTACCGAAGGGAGAATAGGGGAGTAGATTTTGGCTTTATCTAATCGGCGACCGAGTTCTTCGGGTTCTATACTTAAAATTTTGCAAAATTCAGCGGTATCAAAAGGTTTCAGGTTTCGGGGAATCGCCATCACATCATAAGATGGTTGGTTGGAAACCATCAATTTCCCGTTCCGGTCTGAAATATAACCACGCTGCGGATAATCGTAAACCACTTCTATAGCATTATCCTGCGACCTTACTGCAAAAGAATCGTCCATTATTTGTAAATAGAACAAACGGGCAAGAAAGATCATGCCGGTGGTAAGAATTATAATGTAAAGGAGTAACTTTCTCATCTATATTTTTTACTGAAAACTGCCAGACTTAGTATGATCATAACAACACTAAAAATCCCTGAAAATAGCGTTTTTTTGAGGACTATTATTATATGACTTAAGCTGAACATTTCCAAGAAAAATAATATAAAATGATGGATTAAAATACTGATAAGAATATAACTCAGTCTTGCCCCAAATGGGGTTGTAGAAAGTCTTAAGTTTTGATGATCATAACTTATTCCGAAGGAAAAACGAAGCAAGTTAGGTCTAATAAAAGCGATCACGACACAGGCCGCTGCGTGAACCCCGCCGCTGTCCTCAAAAAGATCTATACTGAAACCAAGTAGAAAAGCCAGTATTAAAAAAATACTCTGGTTTCCGTTAAACGGATAGAGTAAAATAAACAAGACGTATAGATAAGGGTTAATATACCCAAGGAAATTAATATTATTAAGGATAAGTACCTGTATAAATACAAACCCCACAAACCTGATGATATTTTTTAGAATACTATTGTTCATCTTCCCGCTCTAATTCCTGTATCTCTTCCCTGTCCAGGTTTTCAATAATATATACATATCCAATGTTGGTCATATCATTAAAGAGCCTGACATTAATAGTGTAATAACTCTCGCTTTGATCCAGTTTAAAATCTTCAATACTGCCTATGGGAATTCCTTCCGGAAAAATTAAGGATCGACCTCCGGTGACTATAGTATCTCCTTTTTTTACGGGAGCCTGCCGGGGTACATCTATTAGCTGAACGATATTAGGATTTTTTCCATTCCAGATTAAACTACCGAAATGGTTGGTTTTATTTAATTGCGCATTAATTTTAGAATCTGAATTTAATATAGAAATTACCCTGGAAAACCTGTTATTCACCCTGTCTACAATCCCAATTACTCCTTTGCTTGTAATTACCCCGAATTCAGATTTTATTCCCGCTTCCTTTCCCTGGTTCAGAGTAAGAAAGTTATTGGGCTTGGCGTAGTTGTTATTAATAACTCTTGCCGTCCTAAAATAGTAGGTGCCATCAAAACTGGAAGTGTCTGTATAGTTTTCTACGGAAATAGTGTCATTTAGATTGGTGAGCACATTGCGCAATTGCTTATTCTCTTCCATAAGGCGCTTGTTGTACTCATCTAAATGCATATACTTATCAAAATTGTTTGCCCAGGAATAGATACCACCGGTAAGGCTATTGGCCGAACTTATAAAACTACTTTTATGATAAGAATGGGTTTGAATTGTGAAAAATACAGCTAATGCCAGCAGAAATAAGAATAATATTCTATTCTTATTTCGGATAAGAAAATTGAAAATTTGCTGCATAAAACTACTTCTCCTACTTTATCAAAATTCCCTTATAGCGATTTAAGGTTTTTAAGCATATTCCAGTTCCTCTTACTACTGCTCTTAATGGGTCTTCGGCGATATAAACCGGAAGATCGGTTTTTTGAGATAGTCTTTTATCAAGGCCTCTAAGCATAGATCCACCACCGGCAAGGTAAATACCGGTATTGTAAATATCGGCTGCAAGCTCAGGTGGGGTTTGCGATAAGGTTTCCATCACCGCGTCTTCAATCCTTAAAATAGATTTATCTAAAGCTTTGGCAATTTCCCGATAAGAAATGTTTACCTGCTTGGGTTTTCCTGTTAAAAGGTCACGCCCCTGTACGCTCATTTCTTCCGGGGGAACTTCTAAATCTTCAGTCGCTGCACCAATCTGGATTTTTATTTTTTCAGCAGTACGTTCTCCCACATAAAGGTTATGCTGGGTGCGCATATAGTAAACAATATCGTTGGTAAAAACATCACCCGCGATTTTAACCGATTTATCACATACAATTCCGCCAAGGGCAATAACCGCGATTTCGGTAGTACCACCACCTATATCTACAATCATATTTCCTTTAGGCTGCATAATGTCTACGCCAATACCAATTGCAGCTGCCATAGGTTCGTGAATAAGGTAAACCTCTTTCCCATTCACACGCTCAGCACTTTCTTTTACCGCGCGCATTTCCACTTCGGTAATTCCAGATGGAATACAAATAACCATCCTAAGCGCCGGAGTAAACATTTTCTTTTTAAGCGCCGGAATTTCTTTAATGAACATGGTGAGCATTTTTTCACTGGCATCAAAATCGGCAATTACCCCATCTTTTAGAGGGCGAATGGTTTTTATATTTTCATGGGTTTTCCCCTGCATCATCGCAGCTTCTTTCCCTACTGCGGTTATTTTTCCCGTAGTACGGTCTCGCGCAACGATAGAGGGACTGTCTACCACCACCTTATCGTTATGAATTATAAGGGTGTTTGCAGTTCCTAAATCTATTGCTATTTCTTCAATGAGAAAGTCAAAAAATCCCATGCTTTGTTTGGTATTGAGGTTTGGTAAATGTAATCAAAATTAATGTTTAAAATGGCGTGTTCCGGTCACCACCATCGCTATATTATTTTCGTTGCAATAATCTATACTAAGCTGATCTTTTATTGATCCTCCCGGCTGAATTACTGCTGAAATTCCTTCGTTTCCGGCAATCTCCACACAATCAGGAAATGGGAAAAATGCATCACTTGCCATCACCGCTCCTTTTAAATCAAAATTAAAAGATTTTGCCTTCTCAAGACTTTGTTTTAAAGCATCTACACGAGAAGTTTGCCCGGTACCGCTGGCACATAATTGCTTATTTTTTGCCAATACGATAGTGTTGGATTTTGTGTGCTTACAGATTTTTGAAGCAAATAACAGGTCAGATAACTCATTATCTGATGGATTATTGTTTGTAGCTTGTTTTAAATCTTCAGCAACATCGGTTTTATGATCTTTCTCCTGAACTAAAACTCCGTTCAAACAAGTTCTAACTTGTTTCTTCGGAAGTTCAGTATCTTTTTGAATCAATAAAATTCTATTCTTTTTTCCTTTAAGAACCTCTTCGGCTTCTTTAGAAAAAGAAGGAGCGATCACTACTTCGCAGAACAATTTATGAATTTCTTCAGACGTAGCTTTATCAATTTCCACATTACTAATTAGAATTCCACCAAAAGCTGAAACGGGATCTCCCGCCAAAGCATCTACATAAGCCTGGTGAATAGTGTCGCGTTGCGCTAAACCACAAGCGTTGTTATGTTTTAGAATTGCAAAGGTTGGCGCTTCATTTTTAAATTCGTTGATAAGGTTTACAGCAGCATCAACGTCTAGCAGGTTGTTGTAAGAAAGTTCTTTTCCGTGAAGCTTATCGAACATGGCATCAAAATCGCCATAAAACTCACCTTTTTGATGCGGGTTTTCTCCGTAACGAAGGGTTTTACCGTTTTGAATACTTTCTTTATAAACTTCAATTTCTTCGTCAGCATTAAAATAGTTGAAAATAGCTGTGTCGTAATGTGAAGAGATATTAAAAGCTTTTCCGGCAAAAAGTTTACGATCAGCAAGGCTGGTTTCTCCACTTTTTTCTTCCAGTAAATTTTCAAAACTTTTATAATCTTCAACCGAAGAAACGCAAATCACATCTTTAAAGTTCTTTGCCGCAGCGCGAATAAGCGAAATCCCGCCAATATCTATTTTTTCAATAATATCCTGTTCTGAAGCTCCAGAAGCTACGGTTTTTTCAAATGGGTAAAGGTCCACAATCACAATGTCTATCTGTGGGATTTCGTATTCAGCAAGTTCTTTTGCATCGCCTTTATTATCCTGGCGATTTAGAATTCCGCCGAATACTTTTGGATGGAGCGTTTTCACCCTTCCGCCTAAAATTGAAGGGTAGGAAGTTACATCTTCTACAGGTACTACCTCAATTCCAAGATCTTTGATGAATTTTTCGGTTCCACCGGTAGAGTAGATAGTGACCCCCAGATCGTTAAGCTTTTTTACGATAGGTTCCAGGCCGTCTTTGCTAAATACAGAAATTAAAGCAGATTTTGCTTTTTTTAAGTCGCTCATTGTGTTGTGTTTGTTAAAGTGGCAAAAGTAAGTATTTAACCCAAAAACATAAAAGGCATTTACTTTATTTATCGAGAAATTTTGTAACGAATTTTAAACCCGGGCGTCATACTACTAAGCGCATAAAAATCCCGGCTTTATTTAGTCACTAAGTGAGATTTAAAATGTGTCTAGCTGGCGTTAAAAAGTTTTAATTTTTCAATCTAATGCTTCGTGGGTCTCTCCCGAGCTTTATTTATTATGCTGATATATTTACGCGTACTTAAAGAGAGTTTTAATTTTGCGATAAACGCACTTAAAAACAACAAGTTAAGAACATTTTTGTCTTTGCTTGGAGTTACTATTGGGATTTTTTCAATTATTGGAGTGCTTGCTGCAGTAGATTCTTTAGAACGCGAAATTAAAGGAAGTTTAAGTGCTTTAGATAACAGCACAATTATTGTAATGCGTTTTTCTTTTGGTCCTACAGAAATCCCACAATGGAAACGACAGCAATTTCCTGATGTTTCTTACGACGAATATCAATTTCTGAAAAGGAGTCTTCCCAATACCGAATCTATAAGTTTTACCATCGGCGTCCCAGATGAATCTATAAAACATCAGGATGTAACCAGTACTGGCGTTGGTGTTGGTGCGGTTACCCACGAATATTATGATATTGAAGCCCTGGAATTGGAAGAGGGGCGGTTCTTCAACGAATCGGAATCGGTTAGTGGTTCACCGGTAATTGTTTTGGGACACGAAATTGCGAATAACCTTTTCGGGGGCTTTAATGCAGTTGGCCAAGAAGTGCGTATGTATGGCCGTAAATTCACGGTTATTGGCGTGCTTAAAAAACAGGGCGCCAGTTTATTTGGTGGCTCAAGGGATGGCCAGGTTTTTCTTCCGGTTAATATTGCAAGAAGGGTTTATGGAGATAATAACAAAGGCGTTTTCCCTCAGTTAATCTTAAAACCTGAAGATGACGTTGATAATGCAGAATATATAGCAGTCTTAGAGCAGCAACTTAGAAATTACCGCGGAATAAAACCCGGTGATATCAATAATTTCTTTGTAAACCAGCTACAGGGCTTTGCCGATTTTATAGATAATATTACCGGTCAGTTGAATTTTATTGGACTTATCATCAGCGGTTTTTCTCTCCTTGTTGGTGGCTTTGGAATTGCCAATATTATGTTTGTGAGTGTTAAAGAGCGAACCAATCTTATCGGGATTCAAAAATCTTTAGGAGCAAAAAACAAATTTATACTATTTCAATTCTTGTTTGAAGCAATAATTCTGGCTATAATCGGTGGACTGGTTGGTTTGGGGCTGGTTTGGGTGGTTTCCCTGGCGGCTTCACAATTTACCGGAGATTTTCAGTTTGTGCTTTCCCCCTGGAATATGTTCATAGGAACCGCAGTTTCAGCGGTAATCGGGTTAATTTCAGGAATAATTCCCGCAATTTCGGCTTCAAAATTGGATCCTGTAGAAGCGATTAGAACTGGAATGTAAAATCAAGAGAATAGAAATAGATTTTAGAACAAAGACTTTTCTGGTCTTGATTCTTGCTTCTTTTTTCTATTCTCTCTATTCTTTTTTATGCTTTTAAAACTTCAGCCACTTTCTCATTCACCCATTCCAAAAATTCTTCATCTTCCTTAGAAAAAGGATCTGGGGTGTGAGAATCTATATCAATCTGGCCAATATTTTCACCGTTTAAGAAAAGCGGTACAACAATTTCAGCTTTTACATTAATACTGCAGGCTATATAATTGGTTTGCGCTTTTACATCTGGAACTACAAAGTTTTTATTCGAAACAGCTACCTGCCCGCAAATTCCTTTCCCAAAAGGAATAATAGTATGATCTGTAGGTTCGCCGGCAAAAGAGCGTAATTTCAATTCGTCTTTATCACCATTTTTAAAATAAAAACCAACCCAATCGTAATAAGGGATATTCTCTTTTAAAACTTCGCAAACCTGAGATAACCTGTGGTCTACCGATAGATTGTCGTTTTTAAGAATAATATTAATTTCCGGTTTTAGTTTCTGAAATGGCATAGTTGATATTTTGGTGCAAAAGTATTTAAAAATAATAGTAAGCGCAGGCTCATATTTATATAAATTTGTTAAAAACCCACTCGGAATTTGCTAAAGTTATTCGTTAAATACAAATCGGTACTTCGTTTCATCTTTATGTTTTTGGGGAGTTACCTGGTTTTTACCTTAATCTATAATCTCTATTTAGAGTTTTTTAGGTCCCCTGTTTATTTCCCAGATTATTTCACACACCTCGTAGCAAAACAAAGTGAAGCCTTAATAAGTAGTTTTGGTTATAATGCGCAGATTTTACCGCACCAGTCAGAACTTTCTATGAAATTGATCGTTAATGACGCTTATTTAGCGAGAATTGTAGAGGGTTGCAACGCGATTAGTATTATAATTCTATTTGCTTCTTTTGTGCTTTCCTTCTTCGGAAAATTAAAATTAACGCTACTTTATTTACTGGCTGGCGCTGTAATAATATACGCGATGAATATTATTAGGATCGCTATTCTGGCAATTGGAATTTATGAATATCCTCAATACACCGATTTTCTTCATAGTATTATCTTTCCGCTAATTATCTACGGCACTGTATTCCTACTCTGGCTTATTTGGGTGCGTATTTATAGCCGTAAACATATAGTATGAAACAACTATTAAGACTTTCTGGGATTGGAATTTTAGTGGTGTTGCTGGTTTTGGTAAGGCTTTTTGAGCACCAGCTGTTTTACGACCCGTTAATTGATTTTTATCGCTACGGTGGGCATTTGGCGATGGATGTGCCTCAAATTATCTTCCCTAAATTAATACTGAATATAGGCTTGCGATATTGGCTAAACACCATAATATCCCTGGTTATCCTATTTGTAGCTTTTCGCGATAAGAATATCGTGAAATTCGCCGCCTTACTATTTACTTTACTTTTCGGAATTAGCCTGGCCACGTTTAGCGTGCTCTATATTAATCTGAATGAACAAAACGTAATGGGCTTATTTTATGTGAGAAGATTCCTAATTCATCCGTTGTTTATTCTCATTTTACTGCCCGCTTTTTACTATTACCGATTAAAGAAAAGGAGAAATCCATAATATTGAAAGTTTTTCCAAAAAACCTGAAAAGGCTTTATTTCAAAATTTTACCTATTTTTGTAGCTGATGAAAAAAGCTTTTCAACATAGTATTTCTGTAGCAATGGCATTTTTGGTGCTGTTTTCAACCTTTTCTTTTACGGTTGATAAGCATTTCTGCGGAAGCTTTTTGGTAGATAAAGCCATTTTTTCTGAAGCCCAAACCTGCGGCATGGAAATGGAAGCTTCAACTGAAGATTCCTGCTGCACCAATGAAAAATTAGCGATAGAAGGTCAGGATGAGTTAAAACATCAATTTGATTCTCTAGACCTGGACCAACAGATTTTTCTTGCAGGTTTTGCGTATTCCTACATCTTCGTTTTTGAAGATGCTTCAAAGGAAATTATTCCATTTAAAGATTATTCCCCTCCCTTGCTCGTCAGCGATATTCAGCTGGAAGATCAGGTATTCCTTATTTGATTATTGAATTTTAGACACTTACCGGTTCATATTTGAATCCCGCGATAGCCTCGTTTTTATAACTGGGTTTTAATTTATTCTAAAATTTGATAATTGAAATATTATGCTGAACAAAGGCATTAAATTCTTAATAGAAAATAAACTCGTAGCGGTCATTTTACTCGTCCTTTTCGTGGGTTGGGGTGTTGTGAACGCACCATTCAATTGGGATACTGGCTTTTTACCTTCAGACCCTGTAGCGGTAGATGCGATTCCAGATATTGGTGAAAACCAGCAAATTGTATTTACCAAATGGCCGGGACGATCACCTCAGGATATCGAGGATCAGATCACCTATCCGCTTACTACTTCTCTCTTGGGAATTCCCGGGGTAAAAACCATTCGTAGTTCTTCCATGTTCGGTTTCTCCAGTATCTATATCATTTTTGAAGAAGATGTAGAATTCTACTGGAGCCGAAGCAGAATTTTGGAAAAGCTAAATTCCCTTCCCTCTAATTTGCTGCCAGATGGCGTAAATCCTGCTTTGGGACCCGATGCTACAGGCTTGGGCCAGATCTTTTGGTACACCCTTGAAGGCCGCGATAAAGACGGAAACGTTACCGGTGGATGGGATTTACATGAGCTAAGGAGTATCCAGGATTATTATGTGAAATATGCTCTTTCGGGGGCGAGTGGGGTTTCTGAAGTAGCTTCTATTGGAGGTTATGTTCAGGAATATCAAATAGATGTTAATCCGGAGCTTATGCGGCAGTACGATATTGGGCTCCAGGAAGTAGTTTTAGCGGTGAAGGAGAGTAATCGTGATATCGGTGCGCAAACCCTGGAGATTAATAATGCCGAATATCTTGTTCGTGGCTTAGGTTATGTAGAATCGGTAGAAGATATCGAAAATGCCGTGGTGACTTCTGAAGATTATGCTTCCGTAAGTATTAAAGATATTGCGAAGGTTTCCTTAGGTCCTGCCCAAAGAAGGGGAATTCTTGATAAGGAAGGTGCTGAGGTTGTCGGCGGAGTTGTGGTGGCCCGTTATGGGGCAAATCCGCTGGAAGTGATCAATAATGTTAAGGAACAAATAGATGAGATTAGTCGTGGTTTACCTTCCAAAACTCTTAAGGATGGAACCGTTTCTCAGGTTACCATCGTACCTTTTTATGATCGTACTGAACTGATAAAGGAAACCCTGGATACCTTAAATGAGGCGCTAACCCTGGAAATCCTTATTACGATCTTAGTGATTATTGTAATGGTTTTTAATTTACGGGCTTCGGTACTTATTTCGGGATTGTTGCCGGTCGCGGTCTTAATGGTTTTTATCTCGATGAAACTGTTTAATGTGCCGGCCAATATTGTGGCTTTATCTGGTATCGCTATTGCTATTGGGACGATGGTAGATGTTGGGGTTATTTTATCTGAAAATATTCTCCGGCATCTTGATGAACACAGCATCGATGAACATGGAAATAAACTTCCCATTAATAATGTTGTTTATAATGCCACTTCAGAAGTTTCCGGGGCGATCTTAACTGCAGTGCTTACCACTATTATTAGTTTTATCCCTGTCTTTACTATGATAGGAGCCGAAGGGAAATTATTCAGACCCTTGGCATTTACTAAAACCATGGCGCTAGTGGCTTCGCTGATCGTGGCTTTATTTATAATACCGCCTTTTGCTGCAACTTTCTTTAAGAAAAGAACAGCAAAAGCTAGCGTTGGATATGTAATTAATGCGATTCTTATCATAGCGGGACTCACTGCGATGGTCTTTGGTTATTTTACCGGGATCATTTTAATAGCTTTTGGCGTAACGGGCATTTTGATACTTCAGAAAAAGATCACGCCAAAAAGGGCAAATCTTATCAATATCATCATTTCAGCTTTCGCCATTGTCTTTTTATTGGCTGAATATTGGAGGCCGCTTGGTTTTGATAGGAGCATTTTTATGAACCTTATTTTCGTTGGTCTTATCGCTTTTGGTTTGCTGGGCATTTTCACGATTTTCAGAAGAAATTATACCCGAATTCTGACCTGGGCGCTGGCTAATAAGATCCTTTTTCTATCAGTGCCAACGGTAATTGTAATTTTTGGGTTCTTAATTATGCAAAATACAGGCAAGGAATTTATGCCGTCTCTAAATGAAGGATCTTTTCTATTGATGCCAACTTCTATGCCCCATGCCGGCGTGGAAGAAAATAAGAGAGTCCTACAGCAACTGGATATGGCTGTAGCCAGTATTTCTGAAATTGAAACCGTGGTGGGAAAGGCAGGGCGTACAGAATCTGCACTGGATCCAGCGCCACTTTCTATGTACGAAAATATTATTCAGTATAAATCTGAATATATGCGGAATGCAGATGGAGAACGCCAGCGCTATAAGGTAAATGAAGATGGCTTATTTGTGTTGAAAACTGGCAAACTGGCACTGAACCCTAATTCTGATATTGACGAAGATGCCAATTATGAAGAAGCTAAACTGGTCTCTGATCCATTAGGCCTGAAACGTGAGCAACTGCTGCCCGATGAGGATGGGGAATATTTCCGAAACTGGCGCCCCGGAATAGAATCACCAGATGATATCTGGAACGAAATCGTACAGGTTACCAAATTACCCGGAGTTACTTCGGCACCAAAACTTCAGCCCATAGAAACCCGGCTGGTTATGCTCCAAACAGGGATGCGTGCGCCAATGGGAATAAAAGTAAAAGGGGATAACCTGCAACAAATAGAAGCTTTCGGAATGAAACTGGAAGAAATTTTGAAAGAGGCTGAAGGAGTTAAAGATGAAGCTGTTTTTGCCGATAGGATTGTAGGTAAACCTTATTTATTGATCGATATTAAGCGCGATCGGCTGGCCAGATACGGAGTGTCTATTGAAGATGTTCAGCAAATTCTGGAAGTTGCGGTGGGCGGAATGCAAATAACACAGACTGTAGAAGGTCGGGAACGATACGGAGTTAGAGTGCGATACCCGCGAGAATTAAGAGCTAACCCCGAAGATATTAAAGATATTTATGTTCCTGTAGAAGGTGGAAGCCCCATACCATTAAGCGAATTGGTAAATATAAGATATGAAAAGGGGCCGCAGGTGATTAAAAGTGAGGATACCTTTTTAATTGGATACGTGTTGTTCGATAAAATAGATGGTTACGCGGAGGTAAACGTGGTAGAAAATGCCCAGGCAACTATTCAGGAAAAAATAGATTCGGGCGAATTGATAGTACCAGAGGGTATCAACTATCGTTTTACAGGTACTTATGAAAACCAGCTAAGGGCAGAAAAAACCCTATCTATTGTAGTGCCTTTATCCTTGATTATCATTTTCCTGATCCTTTATTTTCAGTTTAAATCTGTTTCAACTTCACTAATGGTATTTACGGGAATTGCGGTTGCTTTTGCCGGCGGTTTCCTAATGATCTGGTTTTATGGTCAGGATTGGTTTATGAATTTTAACTTTTTTGGGGAGAATCTTCGTGACTTATTCCAGATGCATACCATTAACCTGAGTGTGGCTGTTTGGGTAGGTTTTATTGCCCTTTTTGGGATCGCGACCGATGATGGAGTGGTTATGGCCACTTACCTTACCCAAACTTTCGATAAAAATGTAACAGAAACTAAAGACCAGATAAGAGCATCTGTAATAGAAGCAGGGGAAAAGCGAATAAGACCTTGTTTGATGACCACGGCTACAACGATCCTTGCTTTACTGCCAATTCTAACTTCAACTGGAAGAGGTAGTGATATCATGATCCCAATGGCAATTCCTGCTTTTGGAGGAATGCTCATTGCATTGATAACACTGTTCGTGGTGCCCGTACTGTTTAGTTGGAGGAAAGAGTCAAAGTTACTCGGCTCCCAGGCTAGCAATAGCAACTAATAAAGCATACAAGGGAACTTGATAAAAGAGAAGAGATTAGATAAAAAAGAAATCTAAAATGAAACTAATAGATAACTTAATATTGAAATTTAATAGGAGATATGGAATGCTCTCTATTCTGTTTTCCGTGTGTTGTTTTTTTAGCGGAACAGCCCAACAACTAGACTCCTATATCCAGGTGGCCGAAGAGAATAATCCAGAGATCCAGTCTTTTAATTTGAGATATGAGATTGCAGAGGAAAAGATCAATGAAGTAAATACCTATCCTGATACCGAGTTCGGAATAGGATACTTTGTGAGTGAACCCGAAACCCGTACCGGCCCTCAAAAAGTAAGGCTTTCTGTTAGGCAGATGCTTCCCTGGTTTGGTACTATTACCGCAAGGGAAAATTATGCGGGTTCCATAGCAGATGCAGAATATGTGGAGATAGCCGTTGCCAAGCGCCAACTAGCCCTATCTGTGGCACAGTCTTATTACCAGCTTTATGCAAATGAGGCTAAACAAAAAGTGTTGGCTGAAAATATAGAATTACTGGAGACCTTTCACGAACTGGCGCTTAATTCGCTTGAAGTGGGCAGTGCCTCAGCTGTAGATGTGTTGAGACTTCAAATGCGCCAAAATGATCTGGCTCAGCAAAAAGAAACCCTGGAACAGGAATTTAATGCGGAAGAAGTGCTTTTCAATAATTTGCTCAACCGTGAAAAAAATCTTTCAGTAGAAGTTTATGATTCGCTTTCAATTCCGGAGGCTCAAACTGATGAGCGGGAAAAAGTAGCTGAAGTACACCCGGAATTATTAAAATTCGACAAGCTCTATGAGTCGGTAGTAGAAGCAGAAAAATTAAACCTGAAAGATGCGGCGCCAAAACTGGGGTTTGGGGTAGATTATGTAAGCGTTGCAGAGCGTACTGATATGGCTTTAGCCGATAACGGGAAAGATATCCTAATGCCTATGGTTTCGGTTTCTATTCCCATTTTCAACAGTAAATATAAGTCGGTGACAAGGCAAAACGAACTTCGGCAAAAAGAATTGCAGGCACAAAAAGACCAGCGGTTAAACCTCTTACAAACCAGGTTACAAGAAGCCGTAAGCATACGAAACTCAGCAAGGGTGACTGCGAACACTTTTATTGAAAATTTAGAGCAAGCCAGGGATGCAGAAGAAATCCTGGTAAGGAGCTATGAAACCGGCACTATCGATTTTAACGATGTGTTAGAAATACAGGAATTACAGTTAAAATTTCAAACTGGACTTATCGAGGCTGTAAAGAAATATTATATGCAATCTGCGGTAATCAATTACCTAAGCAAATAGATTGGAAAACAATTTTTGCTAAGTTCACGATTACGTTCAGGTAGGCGAAAATTTTAGAATCAACAGAACAAGTAATATTCAAAAAAATGAAAAAATATATCATTTACATCGTAATCCTTATCAGCGGTCTGGTGCTAGGGTATCTTTTCTTTGGAACGGGAGACGTTAAAAATGAAAAGGAAGAAACTGAAGTGGCAGAAGGGCATGACCACGAAGGAGAAAATTCTCAAATGTGGACCTGTTCCATGCACCCACAGATTATGCAACCTGAACCCGGTGACTGCCCTATTTGCGGAATGGAACTTATTCCTGCAGATGCTAATGCCGATGGCCTTAGAGTAGATGAGTTTAAAATGACCAAAAATGCTATGGCTCTCGCTAATATCCAAACCATTACTGTAGGTGATGCGGGAGCAGCTGACAATACTCTCAGTCTATCAGGTAAGATCCAGGTAAATGAGGAAGCCAACGCTGTGCAGGTAGCCTATTTTACGGGAAGAATAGAAAGCCTCAATGTTAGTTTTACAGGTGAAAATGTGAATAGGGGGCAGCTTTTGGCAACTATTTATTCCCCCGAACTTGTTGCCGCACAACAGGAATTGCTTACAGCGGCAAAAATGAAGGAGAGTCAATCAGCGCTTTATAATGCTGTACGAAACAAACTGAAATTATGGAAACTATCAAACGCTCAAATAAATTCTATTGAAGAAGCTGGCCAGGTAAAAGAGAATTTCCCAGTTTTCGCAACAGTAACGGGAACGGTCACTGAAAAATTGGTGCAGGAGGGCGATTATGTTCAACAGGGGCAGCCTATGTTTAAGCTGGCAAATTTAAATTCGGTTTGGGCGGTATTTGATGCATATGAGAATCAGATTTCTGGTTTAAAGGAAGGTCAAAAGATCATTGTTACCACTAATGCTTATCCCGAAAAGGAACTGGAAGCTACTATTTCTTTTATAGATCCGGTTTTGAATACGGCTAGCAGAACGCTTAGACTTAGGGCAGTTTTGGATAATGAGAATGAAAATTTAAAACCTGGGATGTTCGTTAAGGCAAAACTTCAAAGGAATGCCGGGCAGGAACAGGAATCTACTTTAAGCATTCCAAAAACTGCGGTTTTATGGACCGGAGAGCGTTCCCTGGTTTATGTAAAAACCAGCCGTGATGAACCTGTTTTTGAAATGCGGGAAATAGAACTAGGCGTCACTTTAGGTGATACTTACCAAGTATTATCTGGTCTTGAGGCGGGCGAGGAAATTGTAACCAACGGTACTTTTACCGTAGATGCCGCGGCGCAACTGCAAGGCAAAAAGTCTATGATGAATCAAGGTGAAAAGAAAGAGGATCCTACCGGAATGAAAATGAACTTGCCAGATATCTTTCAAAAAGATTTTACCAGTGTGCTATCAGCTTATTTTGATCTAAAAGATGCTTTTGTGAACACTAATGTTGAAGATACTAAAGCTGCTGCATCCAAAATGCTTCAGCACACAGAAAACCTTAAAGTTTCCAATCTTGGAACAATGGAAACCCAGCATCTTGCAAAAATCAAAAGTATGCTCGAGGCTATTTCAACAAATGATAATATCGAGAACCAGCGGGATCATTTTATAGTGCTTTCAGAAAATATAATCGCTTTCGCCTCCAATATGGAAACGCTGGAAAAACCGGTTTATATTCAACATTGCCCTATGGTGAACAACAATAAGGGAGCCGATTGGTTAAGCCTTTCCGAAGAAATTAGAAATCCATATTTCGGGGAGGTAATGATGAATTGTGGCGATACCCAAAGAAAATTGTAAGACCAACTAATAAATCTAAAACAGGAATGAATTTATAAGGCCCTAAATTAAAATTTTAGGAATTCTTTAGACCAAATTTTATAAAAGCTTTATGGAAATATGATAAGATTTCGTGCTATATACTTGTAAATTAGATGTTAACTAAAAATCTAATCAAAAATGAAAAATAGAATTTTAAATTTTGGAGTTATCCTCTTAATGACGATTGCTCTAATTTCCTGTGTGGATAACAAAGGGAAGCAATCGGTTGAAATAAACACTCCTGAAGAGGTTAAAAAAGCGGAAGAAAAGACAGCAGATATTGCCGATCAGGATTTTATAGATGGGATGACAGGTAAAATATGGCATAATTACCTGGAAATTAAAATGGCCTTAACCAAGGCTGATGCAGACCAGGTGCAGGATGTGGCTCAAAGTATGATTGCCTCTTTCTCGCCAGAGCGCGCAGATATGAAAGCTTTGGCGCAGCAAATGTCTGAAACCGAGGATCTGGAAAAGCAAAGGGGCTTATTCGCAGCATTTACAGAAAAAGCGGGACCTATGTTTGAAGATGCTTTATCCGGTGGCACTATCTATAAGAAGTTCTGTCCTATGGCTTTTAACAATAAAGGAGCTTACTGGTATGCAGATATTGAAGAAATAAACAATCCATATTTCGGCAATAAGATGCCCAATTGTGGTTCTGTAAAAAAGACGATTAAAAAGTAAAAAACCTTAACCAACCAAAAACCAAATAGGATGAATTCAGAAGAAAAAAAACAGCACAAAAAGAGTGGCAGTAATTACGGTAGATTTTTCCTAATGCTCGGACTTTCTTTTTTGGCGATGTACATTACCATGTATTTCAACACTTATGAGTTTGATCACGTATACTTTAGTCTTACCCGGTTTTACATGGCTTGCCTGGGAATTTCAGCAATGGCAGTAATTATGCTTTCCCTAATGCTCAAAATGTATAAAAACAAGAAAAAGAATATTGCCATTTATTTAGGAAGTCTTGTCTTATTTGTGTCGGCATTAGGTTTGGTAAGAGCACAACGGCCAATCATTGGAGATTTATTGTATATGAAAGCGATGATTCCTCATCACTCTATCGCGATTTTAACTAGTAAGCGTGCAGATATAAAAGACCCGGAAACCAAAAAATTGGCTAAAGAAATTATTGAAGCTCAGAAAAGGGAGATCGCGCAAATGAAAAAAATAATATACCGTTTGGAGAATGAAGACAAATAAAAATTTTAGAAGTCAATTATTAAGAGTAGCAGAAAACTCTAAAAATTGTCGAAAAAATATTTCATAGGAAATTGATCAATACAGGACGAATTTGAACACCAATAAGATATGAGCATAAAAAAACAAGATAGAAGAAATTTTATAAAACTTGGGTGTGCTGGTGCATCTGTACTTATTGCCTGGCCGTTATTCCAGTCCTGTGCTAATGCGAATGGTAGCGACGACCCATTAAAATTGAATCCCGATTTTAATCCGGACCTTGATATTAACCTGACTGCAGCAGAACAGGAAATAGGTTTATTTTCCGGAAAAAAAACAAAATTCTGGTCTTTTAAAAGTGAGTTAATAAAGGGGGAACCCGGTAATCTTCAGCAAATTCCTGACAGTTATCTGGGTCCCATAATTAAAGTGCGTAAAGGCCAGAAAATTCGGATACGCTTTACAAATGAGTTGCAGCAGGAAAGCATTGTGCATTGGCACGGCATGCATGTCCCGGAGGAGTACGACGGCCATCCAACAGATGTTATCTCAAATGGTGAAACCTATGTATACGAATATGAAGTAATGAACCGTGCAGGAACCTATTGGTTCCACCCTCATCCTCACGGAAAAACCGGGGAGCAGGTATACAATGGACTTGCTGGGATGTTGCTGGTATCAGATGATGAAGAGGATAATTTAAACCTTCCAACAGGGGAATTTGATCGTTCAGTGGTAATCCAGGACCGCAGTATTGATAACGATAACCAACTGGTTTATCTTGATGGTGGAAGAATGAATAGGATGACGGGGTTTCTTGGTGATGAAATCTTTGTGAACGGCAGGCCAGAACAGGAGTTATCTTTAAAAGCAGGATGTAAATACAGGCTTAGGATTCTTAATGGTTCTAATTCAAGATTTTATAAACTGGCCTGGGATAATGGGGAGCCGCTAAAAGTAATTGGAATTGATGGCAGTATTTTGGAGCAATCTAAAGTAATGCCTTACTTAATGTTGGCTCCTGCAAAAAGAATAGACCTATGGGTGGATCTGGAAAACAAAAAAGAAGGTGATGAAATTGAATTAAAAAGCCTGGCATTTGAAAGCGGTATGACGGGAGGAATGATGAATGGTGGAATGATGAATGCTAGTAATACCCGTTTGCCTTTAGGTTCTGAATACAGCCTTTTTAAAATTAAAATGAACGAGACCGGATCAAATGATTTCCTGCTTCCTGAAAAACTTGTACCTTATAATAGCTTGGATCCCAACACTGCCATTAATAAAAATAATCCCCGGGAATTTAATTTCTTTATGCAAGGAATGGAGTGGACAATTAATGGTAGAACCTGGGAAGCCAGAGGTGTAGCTGAAGAGGAAACAGTAAAATTGGATACTACTGAAATCTGGCAGTTTTCCAATAAAGGAGGAAATATGATGGGCGGTAACGGGATGATGGGTGATGGTGGCATGATGGATGGCGGCGGCGGTATGATGGGTCGAGGAAGTGAAAATGGAGGTATGGGGAATATGATGCAAATGCCCCACCCTGTTCATATACATCAGGTACAGTTTAATGTTTTGGAACGCGATACTTCCGAAATGGATCCTGCGGTTTGGAATTCTATCAAGGATGGTTTTATAGATGAAGGCTGGCAGGATACAGTGCTATTAATGCCCGGTATGAAAATTAAAGTCATTATGCACTTTTCAGACTTCAAAGGCCTTTTCCTTTACCATTGTCATAACCTGGAACACGAAGATATGGGTATGATGAGAAACTTTAAAATTACATAAAACAGGAAGAAATATTATTTATAATAAAGACTTTTCCAATTGAATATTAAAAAAATCGTAAAATCAATTTTTAACTAAATACTAAACACAATGAGAACTATTTCAAAAACACTAATGATTATTGGTATAATAGGCGCATTTGTTAGCTGTAAATCAAGCTTCGATGCAACCGAGACAATGGAACTTCAAAACAATCGGGAGGCAGTATATCAGGAAATGATTTCAAACCCGGGACAATTGAATGAATTTATAGAACTGGCGCAGCAAGATGACCAAGCAAGAAGGATTATGATGGAAAGCCAAATGCAAATGATGGAATCGGGAAAAATGGAGATGATGATGAAAAACAATCCTGATATGAAGGAGAGGGTTAATTCGCATATGCAGAAAATGATGGAGAAAAACCCTGAGATGCAAGGAAAAATGCATTCAATGATGATGGAAAAAATGATGGAAAATACAGAAGGCAGAAAAATGATGATGAAAAAGATGGATGGTAACATGGAAATGAAAAAAGAAATGATGGGAATGATGATGGAAAAAATGAAAGAAAATCCGGAAATGATGGAAAAGATGATGGGTAATCCTGAAATGAAGGAGAAAATGATGGAAAAAATGATGGAAAGCCCTGAAATGAAGAAAAAAATGGAAGAGAAATAATCAGGTGCTCAGAATAATAAATGTTAATTACTAAATAATTATAGTTATGATGATGTGGTGGTGGTGGATAATAGGTTTTGGCCTTCTTTTTTTCGTGATGTTCTTTTATGCCAGTAAAAATAAAAAAGGGCCGGTTGAAAAAAGACCTGAGAGTCCCATGAATATATTAGAAGAAAGGTATGCAAAAGGTGAAATAACAGAAGAAGAATTTGAGCATCAAAAAGAAACTCTCAATGAAAATAATTAAAGAAAAATAATGCCGAAAAATTAGAAATAATGAATGGAAATAGGAGGTTATGGTTATTTGGGGTATTGTTTTCTTGTACAATCACTTTAATTTTCGGTCAGCAGGATCGCGGTGCTTCCGTTGAAGGCAATGTAAATAACCTGCCCGTACGCGAATATAAAATTACTATAGACCAGGAAAAGGTGACCAAGGCCAAAGGAAAAGAAACCATGGGAATGACCGTAAATGGGGGTATTCCTGGTCCCACCCTCGAATTTACCGAAGGGGAATATGCCGTAATTTATGTTGAAAATAAAATGGATGTGGAAACCTCTATCCACTGGCACGGGATGCTTTTGCCTAATTTCTATGATGGGGTGCCTTATTTAACCACCCCGCCAATAAAACCTGGTACTACTTTTAAATATGAATTTGAAATAAAACAACATGGTACTTATTGGTACCATTCGCATACCATGCTGCAGGAACAAAGCGGGGTGTATGGTTCTTTATTGATAAATCCCAAAGAAAAGGAACTGGATTATGATAAAGATCTGGTACTGGTACTTTCAGACTGGACTAATGAAAAACCTAAGGATGTCCTTAGATTCCTGAAAAGGGGAACCGAATGGTACAATATTAAAAAAGGAACTGCTACACCTTTAAACCAGGTAATTAAGCGGGGTGCTTTAGGAGCGCAAATCAATTTTTGGAGGCAACGTATGGAAGGTGCTGACATTGCAGATATTTATTATCCTGCATTCCTCATTAATGGGGAAGAAAAAATAGAATATCCCGAATTTAAACCTGGGGAAAAGGTTAGGCTGCGTATTATAGATGGTTCAGCTTCTACATCTTTTTGGATGACTTTTGGAGGTAATATGCCTACGCTGGTTTCTGCCGATGGAAAAAATGTAGTGCCGGTTAAAAAGAATAAAACATTTATAGGTGTTGCAGAAACTTATGACTTTATCGTAACCATTCCTGATGATGGAAAAATGGAATTCAAAATCATGGCCCAGGATGGTTCGGGTACGGCTTCTGCTTTTCTTGGAACCGGTAGAATACTTGCGGCACCTGAAGTAGCACGGCCCGATAAGATTGGAATGATGCAGAAAATGGCTAAGATGAAAATGAGAATGGGCGCACCTGCAATGCAATTTAACCCCAGTAACCCAGATCCTTATGAACTTAAGGAGAAATGGGGAATGCAAATGGATGGAATGGACCATGCTAATATGAAGATGGATATGGAGAAAGATTCCGTGATGTCAGGGATGGATCATTCAAAAATGGAAATTAAGAAGGACACTATGAAAATGGGTGATTCTTCTGAAAAAAATATGGAGGTGAATGGGATGAAAGATATGGAAGAGGAAGAATCTGGTGGTATGAGTATGTTTTCAGAATATAATTATGATTATTTAAAATCCCCTATAAAAACAGATTATGATAAAGATATCCCGGTCACAGATATTCTTCTGAATTTAACAGGGAATATGTCCCGCTATGTCTGGAGTTTAAATGGTGTGCCTTTGGCTGAGTCAGATAAAATAAAAATTAAAGGCGATGAGGTTACCCGAATCACTTTTAATAACCTTACCATGATGCACCACCCTATGCACCTGCACGGCCATTTTTTTAGGGTAATAAACGAAAATGGGGAATATTCGCCTTTAAAACATACGGTCAATGTGCCACCCATGCAGGAAGTGACTATTGAATTTTACGGGAATGAGTATGGAGACTGGTTCCTCCATTGTCACATCTTGTATCACTTAGATTCAGGTATGGCAAGAGTGGTAAGTTATGATACCAAAAGGGACGAGAGAATGAAGCCTTATCCTCTAAGTAATTTAGTTCAAGAAACCAATAAATTCTATACCTGGGGAAGGTTAGATGCTGCATCTCACATGACAGGGCTTAATGTGGTGAGTTCAAATATAAGAAATCAATTTACTGCTCTGGCTGAATACGGCTGGAACGAAAATCTGGAAGCTGAATTTACCTATGAATATTACCTTTATGACTGGGTTCGATTTTTTGGAGGAGTAAATGTAGAGAATGAAATGGAAAATAGCATGGACCAACTTAGTACTACGGCTATTGGTGGTATCAGGTATTTTACACCATATATGTTTGCCTTAGACCTTCGTGTAGATAATAAGTTGAGGCCCCAAATTAGTCTTGCAAGGGAAATTATGATCTTCCCTCGGCTAATATTATTTGGAGAATATGAATTTCAGGCAGATTTTGGTTGGGTTAACGATCTTGAACTAGGAAAGGATTTTGAAGACGAACAGGTTTGGACTGCCGGACTGGAATATTTCCTTTCTAAAAACTTTTCGCTGATGGGAAGTTATGACAATCGTTTTGGTGCCGGAGGAGGTTTGTCCATAAGATTTTAAAAAAAAATAAAATAGAAATCAAAAATTAGAAATTATGAAAACTGTATTGAGAATTACGTTTGTGTCCATTTTTGGATTATTATTAAGTAGTTGTGGAACCAACAAAACTGCAGCAGAGGCGCTGACAGAAAATGATTTTAGAAATAACGTTTACAGGGAAATTGTTAACGACGAGTCTAAATTCATGGAGTTTATGGAAGTAGCTCATGCGAATCCGCCGGCAGATATGTGGCTGCTTAAAGAGCATATGCAAATGATGGAGAATGGGAAAATTCAGGAAATAATGAAGGATAATCCTGAAATGAAGGAGCAAATGCAGAAAATGAAGCAGGAAAAAATGGAGAAGCATCCTAAGATGCAACAAAAGATGCAGAAAAAAATGAAAAAGAAGATGATGAATGATCCTGAAATGAGAAAGGCAATGATGCAGGAAATGCATCAAAGAATGAAGTCTAATCCTGAGATGGCCGAAAAAATGATGGATCAAATGATCCAGTTTCTACACGAAAATCCTGAACTCATGGAGAAAATGAAAGCGAAAATGAAAGCTCACGAGGATAAAATGTAAAGGAGGAATTCTATTACAGAGGTAAGAAACTGGATATGGAATAATTTTAAAATCTTACTAAAAAATTTACATGATCGTAAAAAGGAAAACGGCCTTAAACATTAGGAAGACCCATCGTTACCTGGGGATCTTTATTGGAATTCAATTCATAATGTGGACAGTGAGTGGATTGTATTTTAGCTGGACTGATCTTGATGAAATACATGGAGATCAGTTTAAAAAAGAAGAGGCGATACATTCCTCATTTTCTAATTTTAAAAGTCCAACTGTTTTAGATCCTGATGTGAAAGTGACTTCGGTGAAACTTCAGGAAATATCAGGCAAACCTTTTTATTATATCAATGATGAAATCCTAATGAATGCTCGTTCCGGAGAAATTATTAAGGAAATAAGCGAGCAGCAGGCTTTGGATATCGCCTCCAGGTATATGAAAGCAGATCTTGAAGTTTCGGGTATTGAAAGGATCACGGAAACTGGTAAACATCACGAATACCGTGAGAATTTATTGCCTGCATATGTGGTTTCTTATAATACTGATGTAAATCTGAAGGCTTATGTAGGTGCGCTAACCGGAAATTTTAAAACTGTTAGACACAGAGATTGGAGATGGTTTGATTTTCTCTGGATGACTCATACGATGGATTATGAAGGGCGGGATGATTTTAATAATCTTGTGCTTCGTATATTTTCCCTTATGGGCTTAATTACAGTATTAAGCGGTTTTTTACTTTGGTACATTTCCTCCCCCTCAGTGAGAAAACTTCAGAATCTATTTAAATAAGAATTATTTTAAACCCGAATCAGAAAAAAAGCAGAAACGATGAAAAAGAATTTAAAAAACCTAATAATGCATAGCCGGATAGCTGAAGCTTGTCTTTCTTTGTGGTTTTAAGTATTGGAGAAATATAAAAACGCAAAAGAACGAATAGCGCAAATTAAGAAACTTATTTAGTGTTTAAAAAAATAGAAATAAGAGATAAATGAGTGATAAAAAAGAAGCTGATAAGGAGTTTTACGGTCAATTGTTTACTAAAGCAGGCTGGACCTTAGGGATAGTAGTAGTGTTGGTTTTCCTATATGTGTTATTACTGCCAAAATTATTAGACAATGAAGCCTGGAAATGGACAATACTCGCTATTGCGCTTGTAAAAGCATTTTTAATAGTAAGAATTACTTTTACGCAGTTGAGTAAAATATTAGGAGACAGTCACTATTTAGAGCACGTTTTAAGCCTATTTACGCTTATAATTAGCCTTATAGTGATTTCATTTGCATCAGATTATTATGCACTTTATCTAAACGAGGCCGCTAATTTTAAAACGAATTTGGTGTTTTCAGAACCTTCAATATTATTATTCTTTGAGTTTCTTTATTATTCGCTGGTTTCATTTGCTACCGTGGGTTATGGTGATTTTGTGCCTGTATCGTTATCGGCTAAATTCTTAGTAATTTTGGAAACAATTCTCTATTTCTTTGTGCTGGTCTTTGGGACCGCAAATATCAACCGAATTAACATTAAAGATTAAACCTTTAAAAATTTCAAATTAAAAATAAATTAAAATCAAAACAATGAAAAGAAATCTTAGAAGCTTAACAATACTTAGTCTTATTGCTGGAAGTTTGGTGATATTTTCCTGTAAGAATGAGGAAAATAAGGATGATGCGCCAGAGCCTATGCAAAATGAAATGCACCAGCCAGACGAGCAGGCTAAAATGCAAGCATATGAAGGCGAAGAATTGCAAGCCCAATTTAAAGATGAAAATACCGGAGAAATCTATACCTTGTATGTAGCAATTAAAGATGCTTTTGTAAATACAGATGCGGAAGCCGTAAGTAAGAATGCAGCTGAATTGGCCGAAAAAGCAGGCAAGAATGAAGGCATAGCCGCTATTGCCAATACCATAGCAGAAAGTAACGATGTGAATAAACAACGTGAAGCTTTTTCTAAACTTACTGAGGCAATGGACCCTGTGTTGATGAATGCTCTAGAATCGGGTGAAATTTATAAGCAGTATTGCCCAATGGCTTTTGAAGGAAAAGGAGACTATTGGTATTCAAATTCAAAGGATATTTTTAACCCTTATTACGGCGATAAAATGCTAAAATGTGGTAGAGTAGAAGCTACAATCCAATAAGCGAATCATTTTAAGGTCGGTTAAAAATTTAGGAAACCCATATAGTATAATCTGAAACAAGTTCAGATTGATGGAACCAAGAGCTTTTAACCGACCTTATTTCTTATTAATAAAACTATTTTGAAAGAAAACAACATCCTGCACATAAAAAATATGGTTTGCGATCGTTGCCTGATTAGTGTTAGAAATACTTTAGAGCAACAAAACCTCAAATATGAACACATAAGTTTAGGCAGGATCGTGTTTGTGGAAGAACTTTCAAAGGATCAGTTTCAGCTTTTGGAAGAAGAGCTAAAGGCTAACGGATTTGAAATCGTGGCCGAAAGAAATGATAAAATCGTGACCGATATAAAAGCTGTTATTATAGCATTGGTCTACGAACATAAAAATTTTGAAAAATATAAGCTTTCTGAAGTTTTAAGCGAAGAGCTTCATTACGATTATAGCCATCTTTCCAGCATTTTTACCAAAGCCGAAGGTCAAAGCATTCAAAGTTTCCAGAATAAAATAAAGGCAGAACGTATAAAGGAATTACTGGAATATGATGAATTAAATATTTCAGAAATTGCCGATAAAATGGACTTTGGCAGTGCAGCCTACCTTTCTACCTTCTTTAAAAAAGAAACGGGGTTAAATCCGTCACAATATAAACTCAAGCATTCAGAACGAAAGTCTCTGGACGATATTTAGTTTTCTTATATAGGAAAATGCATATTCAATTCGTCATGCTGTCCGGAAAGTTTTCGGGATTATTTTAGCATCTAATATCTTTTGAGTTTCAGTCTGTAAAGGCTCAATAATTTTCCATTTTCTTATAACTTCTTACCATAATTTTAAAACTCATTGCGGTTTATAGTGCTTAACTTTGATGTAAACCAATAAAAACCAACATTATGAGAAATGAGAAAATGCTAAAAGCATTAGGGAATTGCATTAACCATTGTAATTATTGTGCGGATGCATGCCTGGATGAAGACAATGTGAAAATGATGAAAGACTGCATTAGAACCGACAAGGTTTGTGCAGAAGTTTGTAGCACACTTAACCAGGTTTTGGTTACCGGTTACAAAAATGTAGACGGACTTGCGAAATATTGTATCGAGGTTTGTAACGCCTGTGCCGATGAATGCGGCCAACACGATCACGATCACTGCCAGGAATGCGCCAAAGCCTGCCGTGAATGTGCGAAGGCTTGTGAAGCATACTTGGTGGCCTAAAATTTAAATCTTTAAAGGCTGTTTGAGTCTTGATCTATTGTCACCCTGAACTTGTTTCAGGGTCTAGGATCTTTCTACTTAGTTGCTGTGCTGAATCAAGTTCAGCATGACGTGGCTAAAATTGGTTCAAACAGCCTTTTCTCCTTAATAAAATCTATGAAACACACTTATCAAATTTCCGGAATGACCTGTATGGGTTGCAGGGCCCACGTTGAAAATACTTTAAAAAATGTGGAAGGTGTGACCAACACCCACGTAGATCTCGAAAAGGCCTCGGCCGAAATCGAAATGGAAAAACATATTGAGATTGAAGAATTTCAGAAAGTACTGGAAGATAGCAAGTACCAAATTCATCCAGAAGACGAAAGCGTTCAAACATATCCTGTGAGTGGAATGACCTGTATGGGTTGTAGAAGCCACGTTGAAGAAATTTTGAGTAAAGTTGAGGGTGTAAAATCTGCTGAGGTAAATCTCGAAAAGGAAGAAGCTAGAATTGTTGCTAAGCAAAATGTTTCATTACAGAAATTACAGCAAGCCTTAAAAGATGATGGTGATAACTACCAAATTCACCAGTCCGGAAAGAAACCGGAACCAAAAAAGCAAAAAACTAAAGGAAGTGGCACTGGGGTTTATTATTGCCCTATGCATTGCGAAGGAGACAAAACTTATGATAAACCCGGCGATTGCCCGGTTTGCGGGATGGATCTGGTAGAAGAAGCCAGTCTAAAGATCCAATCTACAACATATACCTGTCCTATGCATCCTGAAGTGGAGCAGGATGGTCCCGGTTCCTGCCCAAAGTGCGGAATGGATTTGGTACCCAAAGAACCCGAAGAATCATCAGAAAGCAAATCCTATAAAAAGCTGCTGAAAAAGTTTAAAATCGCGGTTGCCTTTACCTTACCTATTTTCATTATCGCAATGTCTGAGATGATTCCGGACAATCCGTTGTATGATGTTTTAGAAATGAAATACTGGAACTGGGTGCAGTTTGGGTTGTCAATTCCCGTGGTATTTTACGCTACCTGGATGTTTTTTGAGCGCGCCTGGAGATCTATAAAAACCTGGAATCTCAATATGTTTACCCTTATTGGCATTGGTGCCGGTGTGGCCTGGCTTTTCAGTGTTTTTGGAATGTTGTTTCCCGATTTCTTTCCGGCACAATTTAAAACTGAAATGGGTACCGTGCATGTTTATTTTGAAGCTGCAACGGTAATTCTCACCCTTGTTTTACTTGGTCAGGTTTTAGAAGCTCGGGCACATAGTAAGACAAATTCGGCTATAAAGGAATTGTTGAAACTAGCTCCAAACAAAGCGATAAAGGTTGTTGATGGTGAAGAAAAAGAAGTTTCTATAGACGAAATTGAAAAAGGAGATATTTTACGGGTGAAACCCGGTGATAAAATTCCGGTAGACGGGATTATTGAAAATGGAAATTCCAGTATAGACGAATCTATGATTACCGGAGAACCTATTCCTGTTGATAAGGCTGAAGGCGATAAGGTAAGTTCGGGAACTATTAACGGGAACCGAAGCTTTACTATGAAGGCCGAAAAAGTAGGAGAGGAGACCCTGCTTTCGCAAATTATAAAAATGGTGAATGATGCCAGCAGATCCCAGGCGCCTATTCAGAAATTGGCCGATAGGATTTCAGCTTATTTTGTTCCCGTGGTGGTGATTATTGCAGTGATCACTTATATTGTCTGGGCCATTTACGGACCCGAGCCACAATATGTTTATGCTCTTGTAAATGCTATCGCGGTATTAATTATTGCCTGCCCTTGTGCGCTAGGTCTGGCCACGCCAATGTCGGTTATGGTGGGTGTTGGAAAAGGTGCACAAAACGGGGTGCTGATCAAAAACGCCCGTGCCCTTGAGCAAATGGATGATATTGATACTTTAATAATCGATAAAACCGGAACCATTACCGAAGGCAAACCCAAAGTGGAAAAAGTTGAAGTGATTTCTGAAGGAAATAAAGAAGAAATTATAAAACTTATAGCTTCGGTAAATTCACAAAGTGAACATCCACTAGCCAAAGCTACGGTCGATTTTGCAAAAGAAAAACAGCTGAAATATACGGAAGCTTCAGATTTTAATTCGGTTACCGGGAAAGGAGTCACCGGAATGGTAGATAATAAAAAAGTTGCCATCGGGAATGATAAACTGATGCAAGCTGAAAATGTTGAAATTCCTTCAGAAATTACTAAAAGAGTAACTGCTGAACAGCAAAAAGGCAAAACCGTTTCTTTTGTTTCTGTAGAAGGAGAAATAGAAGGATATTTTACGATTACTGATCCCATTAAAAAAACGAGTAGAGAAGCCTTAAAATCCTTAATGGAGGATAGCGTTGAGGTTTATATGTTTACCGGCGATAATGAGAAAACCGCAAAATCGGTTGCTGAAGAACTGGGATTAACCGGATTTAAGGCGGGAATGCTTCCGGAAGACAAACAAAATGAAGTGAAAAAACTTCAGCAGGAAGGCAAAAAAGTAGCAATGGCCGGCGACGGAATAAATGATGCCCCTGCACTGGCACAAGCAGATATTGGTATCGCAATGGGAACCGGAACTGATGTCGCTATAGAAAGCGCCGAAATAACCCTGGTAAAAGGGGATCTAAAAGCAGTTAAAAAAGCAAAGATGTTAAGTAAGAAAGTGATGCGAAATATTAAGCAAAACCTCTTCTTTGCCCTAATTTATAATACTCTTGGAGTACCGATTGCTGCGGGAGTTTTATACCCGGTTTTCGGACTGTTATTATCACCAATGATCGCAGCTTTAGCGATGAGTTTTAGTTCGGTTTCAGTGATAGCAAATGCGTTGAGGTTGAAGAATACAAAATTACAGTAGAATACTAATCAACCAAAAATAGTAGAAATGCAGGATTTTTTAAATAAGTGGGGAGAAGCGGCGTACACCAGCGCCGGTTTTTTCTGGATGGCTTTATGGGCCTTTATTCTGGGGTATGTAATTAGCAGCTGTATTCAGGTTTTTGTGACCGAAAAACGGATGGAAAGGACTATGGGCAAAGACGAATCTAAAAGTGTTTTGCTGGGAACTTTCTTTGGTTTTATTAGTAGTTCCTGTAGTTTTTCTGCTTTAGCTTCCACAAAAAGCCTGTTTAAAAAAGGTGCCAGTTTTTCTTCTTCCATAGCATTTTTACTTGCTTCTACCAACCTTGTTATAGAGCTGGGAATTTTAATAGCGATTTTCTTAGGCTGGCAATTTGTAGTTGGAGAATATATAGGCGGAATATTGCTTATAATAATTAGTTGGATCCTTATCAGGATTATTAATCCTAAGAAATTAATTAAAAAAGCCAGGGAGCGGCTGGAGGAAAAAGATGAGGATGATGAAGATTCAGAAAAATCATGGAAGAAAAAAATAAAATCTGAAACCAGTTGGGCCAAAGTTTCCAAACAATACGGGATGGAGTGGAAAATGGTTTGGAAAGATGTAACCCTGGGTTTTACGGTTGCAGGGGTTGTTGCGGCTTTTGTTCCGGATTCTTTTTTTCAGACTTTATTTATAAACACCGGTGACGGAAATACAGATTTTGGCTTTTTTACCATTCTTGAGCACATAATTGTGGGCCCGATAGCGGCTTTTCTAACTTTTATTGGTTCTATGGGAAATATTCCTTTAGCGGCACTCCTTTTCGGAAAGGGAGTGAGTTTCGCCGGGGTGATGGCCTTTATTTTTAGTGATTTGGTGGTTTTCCCGGTATTGAGGATCAATGCAAAATATTATGGCTGGAAAATGTCTTTTTTTATACTTTTCCTCCTTTTTACCGCGCTTATTGGAACTTCTTTACTTCTCCATTATGGTTTTAACCTATTCAATTTATTACCTGATCCATCTTCAGTAAAAATAACAGATGCCGAACATTTTAAAATAGACTACACTTTTTGGCTTAATATGCTCTTTTTAGCAATTTCTGGAATACTAATATATCTTGGGTTTTTTAAGCGAACAGATGTGATGCATATGAAGGAGATGGCACCTAAAAGTCAGTTGTTGGAAACAAGCTTGAAATATATTGCTTTTGTATGTTACTTGTGGCTTTCGGGAGGATTAATCGCGAAGTTTTTTCTTTAATAAGAATAAAAAGAGAGCAGAAAAGGAGATAAATTTTATTTGGCTCAGATATAAAATTTAGATTTTCGATTCTTCTTGTGCCACTCTCATTTCAAAATTCAAACAAACTCAAACAAATTCAACTAATTAATATAAAGTCATTACTTAAATTTAAGAAATTTTAATCTAAAAAATCTTTTTCATAGCAATTTAAAGGGGCTTTTTTATAAGACTCTAAAATTTCGAAAAGGTTTAATATAAAACATAAAAAAACCACCGCATAGGGACGGTGGTTTTCCAAACTAACAAATCAAAAAAATGTTGAAGTGTTATTTTATAGGGTTTAGTATTAAATCTATTCTTTCTAAAGCATCCTGAAGGTGGTACCTTGTTAAACGGTCTCCACGGTTAGCTGCTCTCCTAATTTGGTTTTGAAGTGTTTTAAGCTCTCCTCTCACCACAGGGCGAATATCACTTTGAGCAACATCTATATGGCTTCGGCTAATCCAGCTTCTGTATCGTGATGGAATTTCGCTCTGCTCTTCAGTCATTAAATGCTCCATACGCTCAATATATGCGCGCTGAAGATTTCTGCGGTAACGGTCTATGTTTTGCCCTGAAGAAAGTTCGCTCCAAATTCCGGTTCTAACATCTGTCATCATATCTATTAAACCGTAAGCTTCCTCCCCGTTTATTTCTTCATTTTCCATTAAACGCGCCATTCGTCCGAAATCCAGGAGATTGTTAAGCGTGAGTTCCTGCATATTTCTAATACGCTCAACCTGCCCGTCAAATTGAATCTTATTAAAAATCTCCTGATCTATCATCCATTCCGGAGTTTCAAAAAGTTGTTCGTGCAAAAAGTTCATCGCTTCTTTTTGGCGTTCAGTATCTACGTGAGAATAAACAGCACCTTCCTGGTCGTAAGTTTTGTAATGTTCATAAACACCACCAATATTTGCAGTTACGTGTCCCATATATCGGTTAAACTGACTTAAAACCTGGCCGTACATATCGTCCAAATCTTCGTAGTTTTTACCATCTTCGGCAGTCCACTCGATTAATTTTGGCATGATGCGCTTCAGGTTTTTAATTCCGTATTCACTGGCCAAGACGGCATCATCACCAAGATCTTCAGTTTGTGAACTTGGATCTATAACGCCGCCGCTTTGCTGGCTTCCGAAGCGATACAAAGGATCATCAGCCTTTTCAAGGATCCATTCGTCAAGAATTTCCTTTTCCTCTTCAGCAGTTTTACCTAAAATTGGTCGGTAACCCCACTCGATAGCATATTTATCGTAAGGACCAATATCGGGCATTAAAGCTACATCACCGTCTTCCGGCTGTGCGATATAATTGAAACGCGCATAGTCCATAATAGAAGGTGCTGTACCATATTCAGCAGTAAATTCAGGATCACGAAGGTCTTCTACTGCATAAGCAACACTACTTCCCATATTATGTGGAAGACCTAAAGTATGGCCAACCTCGTGAGAAGAAACAAAACGGATTAAACGACCCATTACTTCATCTTCAAACTGAACGCCACGAGCATCTTCGTTGATCGCTGCAGTTTGTACAAAGAACCAGTTTCTAAGTAAGGTCATTACATTATGATACCAGTTAATGTCTGATTCCAGAATCTCTCCTGAACGTGGGTCACTAACGTGAGGTCCATTAGCATTTGGAATTGGAGAAGCCAGATAACGTACTACAGAATAGCGAGCGTCTTCAGGGCTCCAATCTGGATCTTCTTCTTTAGTGGGCGGATCTTTAGCGATAATCGCATTTTTAAATCCTGCGGCTTCAAAAGCAACCTGCCAGTCTTCAATACCCTGTTTAATATAAGGAATCCATTTTTTAGGAGTAGCTCGGTCTACATAATAAACAATTTGTTCTTTTGGTTCTACCAGTTCCCCATTTTCAAATTTTTCTTTGTCTTCTTCTTTAACTTCAAGTCTCCAACGGTCAAGGTATTTTACTTCTTTACTTTTCTGAGCTTCAAGTCCGTAATCTGTTTGTCCACGGGCAAACCAACCTACACGCTGATCAAAATAACGACGTTTCATTGGTTCTTTTGGCAAAAGGATCATGGAGTTACTGAACTCTAAAGAAATAGACCCCGTACTTGCATTAGAAGGTGGTTCGCCTGCATTATAGGTTTTTACGTGCCTTACCTCAATATTTTCAGGATAGCTACGAATAGTATCTATATAAGAGCGGCTACCGTCCAAACGGGAAACCTTGTATTCTTTTCTTGTACCATCTCTTAATCCAAGTGCTTGAACATCTTTGGTGTAAAGATCGGTTATCTCGATAACGGTAGTTTTGTTTATAGAATCCTTTCCTACAGTTTTTATAGGAAAGCGTTGTAAAACCGGTTCAAAATTAGAATTTACAACTGCTTCGTGCACTGGTAGTGAATCTGCAGCGTATATTTCGTAGGAAACAACTCTTAAAAGTACGTGACCGTCGTTTTTTTGCCAGCGATGTACCTGGGTATTTTGTTTTCCGCCACCAAAACCAATACCGGTTGCGGTTTTAGCAATTCTTGTAACCGTAAGCATTTCACGGTTAAAAAGGCTATCTGGGATTTCGTAATAATATTTGTCATCTACCCTGTGGACGGTAAATAAACCTTCGTCGCTTTTAGCATCTTTAGTAATTACTTTGGCGTAAGGCTCAAAGTCTCCATTCTTTTTGGCTTCTTCTTTGGAGTCATCAGCAGAGGATTTATCTCGCTGAAAAACCGCACAACTGGAAACCGATACCGATAAGGCTACTAAAAAGAGCTTATACGTAAATCGTTTAGTCATAAAGTTAAATTTTGTTTGTGTGATTAAATTGAAGTGATAATTTTCTTTAGCGAAGGCTAAAAAACGAAAAAAGACCACCATTTGGTGATCTTTTGACTAATTTATCTTAAAAAGGTTTAAAAAGTGAAGTTAAAAAGTCTTATTTTAACTGTTGTTTATCTAAACTGAAAAAAGTTTTCTGAATTTTAAACCGCTTTAATTTTCATAGTTTCATCATCTTTAAAAACATCTATCATTTTATGTTTTCTAAGGGACTTTAGGGTTTTGTCCCATTTTTTATTACTTAAACCAGATTTTGTTTTTATAGTTTCCAACTCCTGAATTACATCATCTTTCAATAGCTGAAATACCGCTTTTTCGTCTTCGCTAAGTTCAACAGCTTTTCTTTCAGGTTTCATTTGCGGGAAAAATAAAACTTCCTGGATTGATTGATTATTGGTTAAGAACATAATTAAACGATCCATCCCAATTCCTAATCCCGATGTTGGAGGCATACCATATTCTAAAGCTCTTAAGAAATCCTGGTCTATAAATTCCGTTGCTTCGTCGTCTCCTTTTTTGGCCAGTTTTAGCTGCTCTTCAAATCGCTCGCGCTGGTCTATAGGATCGTTTAACTCAGAATATGCATTTGCGATTTCTTTTCCGCAAACCATTAATTCAAAACGTTCGGTTAACTCAGGATTTTCACGGTGCTCTTTACAAAGCGGGCTCATTTCTTTCGGATAATCGGTAATAAATGTTGGCTGGATATAATTTCCTTCACATTTTTCACCAAAGATCTCATCGATGAGTTTTCCTTTACCCATTGTTTCATCTACCTCAATTCCCATATCTTCTGCTGCTTTTCTAATTTCAGCTTCAGATTTTCCGGTAATATCGAATCCGGTGAATTCCTTGATGGAATCCGTCATGGTAACGCGTTTGTATGGCGCCTTAAAGTCGATTTTATGCTGACCGAAAACTGCTTCAGTAGTATTGTTTACTTGAATGGCACAATGTTCCAAAAGTGTTTCGGTGAATTCCATCATCCAGTTGTAGTCTTTGTAAGCTACATAGATTTCCATCGCAGTGAATTCCGGATTATGCGTTCTGTCCATTCCTTCATTTCTGAAGTTTTTCGAGAATTCATAAACTCCGTCAAATCCGCCGACGATTAATCTCTTAAGATATAATTCATTGGCAATTCTTAGATAAAGTGGAATATCTAAAGCATTGTGATGAGTCACAAACGGTCTTGCTGCAGCACCACCGGGAATGGATTGTAAAATTGGCGTTTCAACTTCAAAATATTCTCTTTCATTAAAGAAATTCCGCATCGCATTAAACAACTTTGTACGCTTTACAAAGATTTCCTTCACTTTTGGATTTACGGCTAAATCAGCATAACGCTGACGGTAACGATGTTCCGGATCGGTGAATCCGTCGTAAGTATTTCCGTCTTTATCGGTTTTTGGAAGCGGTAGCGGACGAATAGATTTACTAAGCAAAGTGAAATCTTTCACCATTACTGTCATTTCGCCAACCTGGGTTTTAAAAAGTTCGCCTTCAATTCCTATAAAATCGCCAATATCCAGCAATTTTTTATATACGTCGTTATACTTGCTCTTATCCTCACCGGTACAAATTTCGTCACGGTTAAAATAAACCTGGATTTTCCCTTTAGAATCCTGTATTTCGGCAAAAGAGGCTTTTCCCTGGATACGGCGGGACATTAACCTCCCAGCCAGCACCACTTTTTTTCCCTCTTCAAAATTCTCCTTTATTCCCTTGCTGGTGTCCTTAACCGGGAACAAATCTGCCGGGTAGGGGTTAATACCTGCTTTTCTCAGTGCAGAAAGCTTCTCTCTTCTTACTATTTCCTGTTCAGATAATTGCATACTCGTATTTGAATTTATTGCTTGCTTTGGCAAAACGAGTGCAAATATAGTGACTATGTGGCTACCAACCAATGCGATATAAACCTGAATTTTTGATAATATTTTAGCGATAAAATGAGGTCTCTTCTCAAATAAGATTTCTGTATTTATAATCTTATCTTTGCAACCTTAATGGGTTTCAAGCTTAAGGTTCAAAGTTTAAAAACCCAAAAACCTGAAATTTAATTTATGAGTGTTTGGCGTGTAATTCTTTCTGTTTTATTTCCACCCCTTGCGGTTTACGATCGGGGTTGTGGATCTATTTTAATTGTGTTGATCCTTACTATTTTAGGTTGGATTCCGGGAGTGATCGCGGCATTAATTATTCTGAATAATCCGAGGAAAGGCGTATGAACAAGCAGATAAATTTGCAGAATTTAGGGTATAAGGATTATAAAGAAACCTGGGATTACCAGGAAAGTCTTTTTAAAGAAATTCTTGATCTTAAAATTAAAAACCGGAGGCAGAATTTAAATGAAGTAACGCCTAATTACCTTTTAATGGTAGAGCACCCTCATGTTTATACTTTGGGTAAAAGTGGCGATATAAATAACCTGCTAATTTCTGAAGCCGAACTTGAAAAAAGACAAGCTAAATATTATAAAATTAACCGCGGTGGCGATATCACCTATCACGGGCCGGGGCAGTTGGTAGGTTATCCAATATTGGATCTGGATAATTTCTTTACCGATATCCATAAATACCTTCGATTTCTTGAAGAAATTATTATACTCACCTTAATGGATTATGGCTTAAAAGCCGAGCGCAGCCCGGGTGAAACGGGAGTTTGGTTAGACGTTGGGACACCATATGCCAGAAAAATTTGTGCAATGGGTGTTCGTGCCAGTCGTTGGGTTACTATGCACGGATTCGCGTTAAATGTAAATGCCGATTTAGGATATTTCGACCATATTATTCCTTGTGGAATTGAGGGCAAAGCAGTTACTTCTTTAAATGTAGAACTTGGTAAGAAGGAAGTTTCTCTTGTTGAAGTTCAGGAGAAAGTTTTGAAACATTTCGGGGAATTGTTTGAAGCTAAAATAGCTTGACACCTTTTTTAAAGCTATATTCAAATTAATCAGCCCTTCAAATAGTAGGGGGTCTATCTCGAATAATACTAATTCGAAGTTATGTTCTATTAAAAATATGGGGTATATTTTCTTTAATAAATAATCTTTAAAGTCTTTGATTAAAGATTTCGGAAAAATTATCTTTCCTTCTTTTTCTGGCCTTCTCAATAACTATTCTTTAGAATTTAATTAAGATATTTGATCGCATAACTCAATTAAAAACTAAATATGAAAGTAATTAAACAAGGTGTTTTTGTGCTCGTATGTTTGTTGTCTGTTCAAATGGTTTTTTCACAGGAAAAAACAATTACAGGCACAATTACTGACGCGGAAGGAATGCCTCTTCCCGGTGTTAATGTAATTGTACAAAATACTAATAATGGAAGGCAAACCGATTTTGATGGTAATTATAATATTACTGCAAATATAGGAGATGTATTAGTGTATAGTTACATTGGTTTTGTTACTGTTAACAGAACTGTAGGAGAACAAGATGTAATAGATGTAACTATGGAGACAGATGCAGCAGAATTAAATGAAGTTGTAGTTGTTGGCTATGGAACACAAAGTAAGCGTAACTTAACTGATAATGTAGCCAAATTAACTTCTGAAGATATTGCAGAAGTGCCTACTCCTAACATCCAAAGTACGCTGGCGGGTAAAGCTGCCGGGGTACAAATATCTCAAACCAACGGTAAGGTTGAAGGAGGAGTAAATATACGAATTAGGGGTGTGGCAAGTATAGGAGCTGGTTCAGAGCCCTTATATGTATTAGACGGTGTGCCTTTAATTAATAATAACGAGTCTAACAACGGAGCCCCCACAAACCCATTACTTACCCTGGGCTCAAACGAAATTGAATCTATAGATATCCTGAAAGATGCTTCGGCAGCAGCGGTATATGGTTCCAGAGGAGCAAACGGAGTTGTTATAATTACAACGAAAAAAGGAAAATCTGGAAAATCTAGTTTTTCTTTAAATTATTCTAGCGGAATTAGTAAGCCAACCAACCTTAGGGAATGGCTAAATGCCGATGAATATATTGAATTGGCTACTGAAGCAGCCATTAACACATATGGGGAAGAAGAAGGAACTGCAGAGGCAGAAAGTCTTTTCGATTTCCTATCAGGTGAAACTGATTGGAGAAATAGAGAGGTAGATACAGACTGGCAAGATTTGGCATTTCAAGACGGACATGTTAGGGATGCCGATGTCTCTATGTCAGGTGGGGATGAAAAAACCAGATACTTCTTTTCTGGTGCTTATAATGATACTAAGGGAATTATAACTGGCAATGAGTTAGACCGAATAACCGCCAGGGCTAATGTTTCACATCAACTTTCAGATAATTTTAATGCCGGTCTTAATATGAGTTTTTCGAGAACTAATATTGATAGGATTGCAAATGATAATGCTTTTGTAAATCCTCTTCAAGCAATCGCACAACCGGCTTTATCCCCAGCTTATCTTGAAAATGGGGATCCTAATCCAAACACACTATATGCTAATTTTCTTCTTCAGGACAAACATGCTTTTTATAATACTGTAATAAGAAGGGTTACCGGTAGAGGGTTTGCTGAATATAGGTTTTTGCCCTCCCTGAAATTCAACACAGATTTTGGATACGATCTTTATTATCAGACTGAAGACCAGTTTGTTGGGAGATTAGCGCCATTTCAATCTACTAATGGTGAAGCTTACGCTTCAAGTGTAGGAACAGAATCTTATGTTTCCAGTAACTATTTTACATTTACTCGTGTATTTAATGATATTCACGACTTGGAGGTGGTTGCAGGGATGGAATATAATGAAACTAACAGAAGGTTTCAGAGTGTGACGGGAATAGAGTTTCCTACAGATGATTTCCAGACGATAGCAAGTGCTGCAGAGATTACAGCAGGAAACGGTTTGGAGTCTGCCAATAGTTTCCTTTCTTATTTTGCAAGAGGAACTTATTCATTAATGAATAAATATTTATTGAAAGCCAGTGTAAGACGTGATGGTTCTTCACGTTTTGGTGCCGATTCTCAATTTGGTACTTTTCTGGCACTTTCCGGAGGATGGATTATTTCAGAAGAAGAATTCTTAAAGGATTCTGAGGTGCTTTCGTTTCTAAAATTAAGAGCTTCATGGGGTGAAACTGGAAATGCTAATATTGGAGATTTTGCCTGGAGAGGTTTATATACAGGTGTTTCCTACAATCAACGGCCGGGAATTGCGCCAATACAGGCGGAAAACCCAGTTTTAACCTGGGAGTCTGTAGATCAAACTGATATTGGATTAGAATATGGATTTTTTGATAATAGAATTTCTGGTGAAATTGATTATTATATAAAAACTTCTGACGGATTACTTTTTGATGTGCCTTTGCCAGGAACTTCAGGTCAATCTGAAATACAGCGAAATATTGGACTATTGGAGAATAAAGGGGTTGAATTTGTATTAAACACAAAGAATGTTGAAACCCCAGATTTTACCTGGAGCACAAATTTTAATTTATCGCAAAACAAAAATCAGGTGAAAAGTTTACCGGGTGGTGCCGATGTGGTTACGGGACAAAATATCTTAAGAGAAGGAGAACCAATTTCAGCTTTCTACTTATTAGAATACGCGGGAGTTAATCCCGATAATGGTGATGCTCAATATTATATTAATGGAGAAAACACCGGCAGAGAGGTAACCAATAATCCCAACGAAGCAAAGCGAATTGTTGCAGGACAACCTTTTCCTGATTGGATTGGAGGGCTTACCAATTCTGTTTACTATAAAGATTTTGACCTTAGTTTTACCTTTCAGGGAGAATGGGGTTCTAGCATTTATAATGGAGGAGGAATTTATCAGTCTGCAAATGGTGATTATTACGATAACCAGTCAAGAGATCAATTGAATAGATGGCAGCAACCTGGTGATATTACTAATGTGCCAGAGGCAAGACTTTTTGGAGCTAATGGTACAGCTCAATCTACCAGGTATCTTCAGGAATCAGATTTCATTAGACTTAGGAATCTAAATTTTGGTTTTACTCTTCCAACCAATGTTACGGAAAATATGGGTTTAAGCAGGTTTAGAGTTTACTTTTCTGGGATTAACCTGTTAACCTTTACCGATTATGATGGTTATGACCCTGAATCTACCAGTGATGCAGGCCAGGGGCCTGGTGTAGATTTTTATTCTCCACCAGCAGCTTCAACCTATTCTATAGGTGTAAACCTTAATTTCTAAAAAAAAAGCAATTATGAAAAAACTAAAATATATAATACCGGTTTTTATTCTTCTGATTTTTACAACTTCTTGCGAAGACTCTTTAGATATAGAACCAATACAGGAAGTCTCTCCTGAAGTAGCTTTAGGCTCTGGAGAAAATGTAGAGAATATTTTAATAGGAACTTATGCCGAAGCAGGTGAAGCACAATCCTATGGAGGAAGGTTACAAATGCTGACAGATCTTTACGGCTTTGATGGTGAAGCCAGTTGGATTGGAACCTTTCAACAACCGAGACAGGTTTTTAACAAACAAATTTTTGTAGACAATTCCTATGTTAGGGATATTTGGTTAAATGGATACGAAATTATTAACCAGGCCAATTTGGTTATTGACAATATTTCTCTTGTAGATGAAGATAATCAGGATAATATTTTAGGGCAGGCTTACTTTTTGAGAGCTATGGCTTATTTTGATCTTGTACGTTTATTTGGTGCGAATTACCAGCCAGGGCAGGAAAACACTCAGTTAGGAGTTCCCCTTACACTGGAAGGTATTGTAGATTATTCAGGAGATCTTACAATTCCCAGAAGTACCGTAGAAGAAGTTTACAACCAGGTGTTATTAGATCTGGGTCAGGCAGTTCAGTTAATGCCAGCTTCCAACAATTTTTTTGCAGATTCTTATTCTGCTCAAGCCTTATTAGCAAGGGTTTATCTTCAGCAAGGGAAATATCCTGAAGCTCGGGATGCGGCTAACGAAGTGATATTAAATAGTGGTCACGAGTTAACTGAAACTTATGCGGGAGCTTTTAATAATGATTCCGATAGTGATGAAGATATTTTCGCCTTTCAGGTTACTACCCAGGATGGTGCAAATGATCTTATTGTGCATTATGCCGACCAAAGTAACGGTGGAAGAGGAGGGGATATAATTCTAAATCCTGAATTTATATCGATGTTCGATTCTGAAAGTGATGTTAGAGCTTCTTATGTTTATGAAAGTGAACAAAACGAGGAAATATTAACTGGAAAATATACTAACCAGTTTGGAAATATACCATTCATAAGACTTGCCGAAATCTACCTTATTAGGGCAGAAGGAAACTTAAGGGAAACTACAAGCATAGGTGCTACTCCGCTGGAAGATATTAATACCGTTCGAGATAGGGCCAACGCCGATTTACTAGGCAGTGTAAGTTTAGAGGATATCCTATTAGAAAGAGAATTAGAACTTGCTTTTGAGGGACATTTAATTCATGATCTTAAAAGAACAGGGAGAGAGATAGGAGATTTTGATCCTGATGCCAATGAGTTGGTATTCCCAATACCACAAAGAGAAATGGATGCTAATGATCTATTAGAACAAAATCCCGGTTATGGTTCATAAATAAGAAATATTTAAATTTGAGTAAAAAGAGGATTGATAATTTTATTCAATCCTCTTTTTTATCGTTTATACATCAAAACTTCTTTTTCGCCACCTTTTACCACAAATTCAGGGCGGTTATCTATATCAGCATTGTTTAAATTAATTTCTGAGGTACCGTACACCGGAAAACCGGGAAGTAAATCTCCATTACTATCAAATAAATAAACCTTTTGGGTTTGGAGATCTGTTAGGCTGATGTAATATTTGTCGTTTACATAGTGGATTTCGGGTTCAGTGTAAAGTCCGTAATCCAGGTTTAATTCCTTATTCCTGATTTTTAAAATATTTTCTGAAAGACTAACCAGTAAGTTTGGCCTTGCTGTGATCCTGTGGTTTTCGCTGAAATTGGTATTTTGAGTAGTTACCTGTCCCGATTGCGTAACTTTTACCAGATTGCCTTCAGCATTGGTTGAAACAAAATCGTTTTCAAATTCGTACCAGTGGTTATCTGAAAAATCTATGTTTTCTTTTACGTTTACCCGATGATCTCCCTGCCGACTCAAAATATTCAGTTTGCCCGATTCTTCAGGAAATACGATATAATCCTTATTCTGAATCCTTAAATGTTTTGGAGCTTTTAAAATTTCAGAATTGGTTTTTCTAAAATCGAAACCTCTTACGCTTTTACCATTTTTATCATACATAAACACTTCATCGTTTTGCGTAATTAAAAAGCGGTATTTCCTGTTATTGTCATAATCGAATAAAGACAGGGGCTGCGTAATTTCATCTTTAAACTTTAAAGGAAATGGTTTTACCGTGTTTCCTTTTCGGTCTAAAACTTCTATGGAATAAGGAGTGGCAAAGGCGAGTTGAAACCTGCCATTTTTAAAAAGGTCTACCTGATTGATTTCCCCCAAAATCGGTCCGCTTAATTTCTTCTTCCAGAATACCGTGCCTTTGTTTGAAATTAAATAAAGGGTATTGTTGATATCCTGAACCGCAATATCCATTTGATTATTTAGATGGTTTTTCACCAAAACCGGTTCGTTTAATAATTCGGCTTCCAGGCTTACTGAAAGTATTTCTTCCGTTTTATTATTAGAGTTATTTTCCTGATTTTGCGCTACGAAAGTACCGTGGATATGGGCGAAATCGCCTTCTTCTACCAATTGTAAAATCGCTAGTTTATGTTCATCGAAATCCAAATTGCTCATTTCTTCACTTAACTCCTTTGCTACGGCCGCAGCCAGCTGCGGTTTTAATGCTTCGGGGTTGCCAACAATAAGTATAGAAGATTCCTGGGCAAGTCTTTGCTGGCTGTTTTTATAATAAGATTGATGTGCCAGGGTATTCTGGTTTACATAATCGGCAATGAGTTCGCGGAGTTGCGGTTTATTATTTCCAAAAACCAGGTATTCATCAATTGCAGCGGCAAATATCAGATTTTTAGGATTGAAAAATGGGGAAAAAAGCCTTGCGAAAACTTCGGGTTGCAATACCTTATATATAGGGAAATCGCGATAATTTTCTTCCAATTCAGCATAATTGGAAATCAAATCCGTCGCCTCAGTGGTTACCAATGTTTTCAACGCGAAAAGCGACTTTTTTTCCGAATAAATAATTCCGGCTTCCTGGATATTTAAAATAATTTCCTCTCCAGGTCTTTGAATTGAATCTCCTATGAAATTTTTTAAATTCCGAAGAAAAATTTCAGGATTCCTGTATCCTATAGCTGTAAAACCAAGCGCATTTGATGGTGTAATTGAAGCAAATTCCTGTACAACCGTTCCTGAATTTTGAAAGATCTTATGAAGATAAGATGAGTTTGCGGCAATACTAAGTCCATTAAAAGAAATACCATCTTTTGTAATGTCAAGATCTATTGCACTCCAATTGGCATAGTTTTCTACATTTTGAAGCTCTAAATTCGGAAATAAATTTTGCTGAAAAGCTTTAAAGTTCTTGTGATTAAAGATTACAGAAGTCTTGTTGGGATCTATAGCCGAATATACCCTTTTGAAATCTTCGGTTTTTAGCAACTTTTTTTCATTAAGTAGTTGTCTCAGTTTTTCTTCCGAATTTGAAGCTATAAATGGAATATTTTCTTTTGAAATAAAAAAGGCATTATCTTCCAAAACCATTTTTAGGTAATTATGTCCTTCAGTCTTTATGCTTTCTACCGATTTATTTTTAATCGAATCTAATTGAAATTTTGGTTTATCCTTAAATATTAAGGTATAAACCAATTTATTGTTTTCGGAGACAGAAATGGCAAGAAGGGCTTCTGTAAGGCTATCGGTGTGGTTCAAAAATCCTAATTCACTTTTTAGGTGGTTTTCGGCACTGAGTTTATTTTCTTTAAAAAAGCTAAAGTTTTCTAATTCCTGTTGCAGACTCTTAAGATTGGGGGTTTGGATGACTGCTGCCGCATCTTCTGGAATGAATTTAAGAGTGTCGGTAGATTTTTCCCGGTTTTGGCAGGAAACAAGAAGTAGGAAGATTAAAATTTTGAAGATATTTGTCTTCATAAACTTTATGAATTTTCAGCAAATATAGTGGTTATAGAGGAAGTGTGAGCTGGTCTGGCAGGAGTTTAAAACTTTTTCTATGATATGGAGTGTTGCCAAACTCCATTATCGCACTGCGATGCTCTTTTGTGGGGTAGCCCTTGTTTTGTTTCCAGTTGTACATTGGGAATTCGTGATGTATTCTTTCCATAAATTCATCCCTGGCAGTTTTGGCAAGAATCGAAGCCGCAGCGATACTTAAAAATTTCCCATCACCTTTTATAATACAATCGTGGGTAATATTGCTATAAGGTTTAAATTTATTGCCATCTACTATAATGTGTTCAGGGTCACAACTTAACTGTTCAATCGCACGGTGCATAGCAAGAATAGATGCATTCAGAATATTAATTTCATCAATTTCCTCCATATATACATGGGCTATTCCGTAGGTAATAGCTTCATTAATTATAATTTCTTTAAGCTTGTTGCGATCGCTTAGCTTAGTTTGTTTAGAGTCATTTATGAGGTTGTTTTTAAAGTTTTTCGGTAAAATAACTGCTGCCGCAGTTACGGGGCCGGCAAGGCAACCACGACCGGCTTCATCGGTGCCAGCAACCTGGCATGGTATGTTGAATGTTTTTAACATCTTGCAAAAGTTGTAAGATTCCCGATCTTTTACAAAACTTTTATTTCTTTTTCTTCGTAGATAAAATATAGTGAATGCTCAAAATGCTATGCATGCATAGAGAATTAGAGGGGCTATCGCCTTTTTCCTATTAAAATACTTATAAATTATAAATAAACTTAACCTATTGATATATTTAATTTTACAGTATTCGTAAAAAAAATAGCCCTATTAACTGGGTTATTTTATATCTTTTAAAGATGTCTAAATAAAAAAAATGATAATTCAATTAAAAAATCATTTGGTTTATTAAGAATTTATTATGATTTTTGGCCTAGGCTAATTCAAATTTAAATAATAATGAAAAACAAATTACATGGGATTCTTACGCTATTACTAGCGTTCGTAGTGCAATTTACTTTTGCACAGGAAAAAGTGGTGACCGGTACGGTCATCGATGAAGATGGTTTGCCCTTACCAGGAGTGAACGTAATTGAAAAAGGTACCTCTAATGGTACCCAGACTGACTTTGACGGAGAATATAGTCTTTCAGTAGACATAGGTGACGTCATTGTCTTTAGTTATGTTGGTTTTGGTAATGAAGAGGTGACTGTGGGAGCAGCTGATGTTTATGACGTTACTCTTGGTACAGACGCTGCTGCTTTAGAAGAAGTAGTTGTAACCGGAGTTGCCGGTGCTACCAGTCGGAAGAAACTATCTGTTACCGTTAATAAGGTAGACAGTGATGATCTGGAAATGATTCCAGCTACTTCTGCAGCAAGTGCTCTTCAGGGTAAGGTTGCCGGGGTTAATATTACTAATTTCGGCCAGCCTGGAGAAGGATCAACTATTCAGCTTCGTGGTGCAACCAATCTTTTTGGAGGTCAGGAGCCTCTGATTTTGGTTGATGGGGTTATTGTTGAAGGTGGAATCCAGGATATTAATACAGATGATGTTGCATCCTTTGAAATTGTAAAAGGTGCATCTGCCTCTGCATTATATGGTTCTCGTGCCGGGAATGGTGTAATTGTAATTACTACTAAAAGAGGTAAATTTAACCAAGATGGACCGCAGGTAACAATAAGAAATGATATTGGTTTCTCTGAAATTCCAAACAAAATTGAATTAAGTAAGTCTCATTTTTATGAACTTGCTGACGATTATGAGTCTGCTATAGGTTCTTACACTAAATATGATGGTGTTGATTATCCTGCAGATTATCCTGGATACGGAAGTGTAGGTCTTTCTGGAGCTAGAGCTCAGTCTGATGATCATTATCAGGATAATCCTTATGGTGTGCTTTATGATAATCAGAACAAATTCTTTGGTACTGGTGTAGATAATACCAGCTATGTTTCAGTTTCCAATGCTTCTGAATTTACTAACCTTTTCTTCTCTGCTGACAAGACTGAGAATGAAGGTATTTTTGCAGAAACCGGTGGTTATAAAAGGTATTCTGCCAGATTAAATGCAGATTTCAGAATTAATGAATGGTTGAAGTTAAGCACTAATAATAATTATATTAGAACGAATAATGAAACACCAGGGGGAACTACTGATGCAACTCTTTTTGATCTTTCTATCATCGACCCAGATGTAGATTTGAGTTCTCCTAACCCTGATGGTCAGCCTTATTATTATATTCCTAACCCATGGGCTGCTACAACTATAAATCCCTTGTATCCGTTGGCAACAAATAGGGAAAAAGCTACCAGGAACAGATTCTTAGGATCTTATAACCTAAATATTAATTTTGCTGATCCGTTAAATCTTGATCTTGAATATGCTGTTGAGAGTACTACCTGGAATAATGATGATATTAATCCTTATACAGCTTTCCAAACAGGCGGTTTATTAGATGGACAGGATGTTGGGTTTAGTTATTCTAAAGGGGATTTTTCAAAAGAAAGCAGTTATTCACTATCTCAAAAAGCCCAGGCTACTTTGAACTATACTGACTCTTTTGGAGATCTAAATGTAGCGGGTAAATTAAGTTATTTGCTAGAAGATAACCATTATGAGTACTATTACGGATTAGGTCAGGACTTTATTTATCCTGGAGTTGTGTCCTTGGATAACTTTGATAACGGTAATACTTTTACTTCTTCTAGCTTGAATGATGAAAGAGCTCAGAATGCTTTTGCGATCTTAGGTTTAGATTTTAAAGATAGATATATCCTTGATGCAATGTATCGTATTGATGGGTCTTCATTATTTGGAGAAAATGAGAGATGGAACAGTTATTATAGAGTTTCTGGGGCTTATCGTATTTCTCAAGACTTAAATCTGCCTGGAATCCAGGAATGGAAAGTGCACGCTGCTTTAGGTACAGCTGGACAAAGACCAGGATTTTCATGGCAATATGATGCGATTGGCTTAACAAATGGTACCCTTGCTACAAACCGTATTAAGGCAAATCCAGATCTTAAACCATCAACAACTACTGAATTGGAATTTGGTACAAACATCAATTTCCTAGATAGATTTACTTTTGAAGGGGTATATGCTAAGTCAGAAACCGAAGACCAGTTCATGTTAGTGGATATTTTTGCTCCAGCAAATAATGGTGCGAACAGACAGTATCAGAATGTGGGTACAGTTGAATTCACCACTCTTGAACTTAGTCTTGATGCGAATGTGATAAAACAAAAAGATCTAAGATGGGATCTTGGGGTGCGTTTCAGTAAAACTGAAAACGAAATCACCAATCTTAATGTAGACCCTATTACTGTAGGTCCTGGTGGAGTTAATACTCCAGGTGTTATCTTTAGAATTAAGGAAGGTGAAGAGTTTGGAGCAATGTATGGATATCAGTTTTTGACCAGTCTTGATCAAATGTCTCAACAATTGCCTGAAGGAGCATCAATAGATGATTATGAAATTAACTCTGATGGGTATGTGATTGCTGCCGGGACTGAAGGTACCATAGATGAAAAACCTCAAATTCTTATAGGAGAGGATGGAAATCGTAAATATGATAAAATAGGTTCTCAAACTTCAGATTTCAACATGGGCTTTACTTCAAATCTAGGGTATAAAGGATTTAATTTTTATATGCTTTGGGACTGGAAAAATGGTGGAGACATTTATAACAGGCAAGGTCAGTGGTTGACGAGAGATAACAGGAGTGCTATCATGGATATGGCAGGAGTGCCAGAAGGAGAGAAGAAAACCTACGATTATTATCAGGGTCTTTATGACGTAAACCAGGAGAATAAATACTGGGTTGAAGATGGTTCTTATGTTAAACTGAGAGAAGCTTCTTTGTTCTATTCATTTACTAAAGATCAGCTTTCCGGTGTTGCCAATTCGTTCTTTGATGGACTCAGATTAGGTATTACAGGAAGAAATCTTCTTACCTTCACAGATTATTCTGGTTGGGATCCTGAAGTTCAGAGATATGATGATGTAACTCAGAACTACTATGCAATTGATTATGGTGTATATCCAGTGTCGAGATCTTATACGCTCTCAGCACAAATTAAATTCTAAAAAAATTATGAAAAATTTAAAACTCACATTTTTAGCGGTTTTTACCGTAATGTTCTATGCATGTGACGACTTTGACACTGATCTTGAAGTGGTCAACCTAGAACAACCATCTAGTAAGCAAATTGGTATTCAGGCGACTGCCGATAAACTTTTTCAAAACTGGTATAATACTGTAAATTTATACAACGGGCCAGGATTGGCTCTTGTGACGATGGCAGATCAGCAGACTGCATCTTATGGTAACGCAGCTATGAGAGATATGTCTAGTGAGCCACGTGTTTCCTGGAACAATAATTCAACTTATGGAAACGCTGTTATTACAGAAGACTACTTTAATTCTTTGCACTCTACCTTAGCTGATGCGAATGCTATTGTGATTGGTGTCCAGGGGGATGGAGTATTTGACGATGTAAATAAATATGAGTCTTTGGCTAGATTTGGTCAGGGGGCAACACTTGGATATCTTGCATTGGTTTTTGACAGAGTTTTTGCTTCCGACGAAAACGGAACAATAAACGATGGTAACGCTTTAAACTATAAGGAAGCTACTCAATTAGCTCTTGAGAAACTTGATTTGGCAATTGCAGCTGCAGACAGAGGCGATTTCAATATGGATGTTCAGATTAATGGAATGACTTTAAGCAGTGAGCAGTGGAGCCAGTTCCTAAACACCTTTGCTGCTAGAATTCTTGTAAATAGTGCTAGAAACACTGAAGAAAGGGATAATTTGGACTGGCAAAGAGTTGCGGATTATGCCGAGAATGGAATTACATATGATGTTGAAGTATTAAGTGACGGATGGACTACCTGGTATACTGAATGGGTTTACTATTCTATTTTTCCAGGATGGTTGCGTACAGATCAACGCATTATTAACTTAATGGATGAGGGCTCTCCAGATTATTGGCCAGCTGGAGAAACTGTTCTTCCAGAAGCTAGCAGTGAAGATGCTCGTTTAGAGAGCGATTTTGAATATCTAACTTCTCAGGATTTTTCTCCAGATAGGGGTACTTATCACTTTAGTTCTTATCGTCATAGCAGATATGATTATATTACTGCTAACGGGTGGGTCGCTGCACATCCTGAGCTTCCCGAGGCTGAAAATGATCTATATTTAGCAGAAGCTTACCTACAATTGGAAATGCTTCAGGAAGCTGCAGATGTCATTAATGCAGGTACACGAGTAACTAGAGGAATGTTGGATCCTGTCGATGTTGATGCAGGTGCTATTGAAGATGCGATCTTCTATGAAAGAATGATTGAACTTATTAATGGAGGTATGGGTCTTGGATTTTTCGAGATGAGAGCCAATGATCTTCTTCAAGAAGGTACTCCTAAGCATTTCCCGATTCCTGGAGCTGCTTTAGATGCTGCCGGAATTCCAATTTATACTTTTGGAGGAACTCAAGGAGAAGCCGGGGTAGATTACTCCGATGGAGGCTGGAGATAATTTAATGAATTTTTGTATAAGAAAGGTCGCCGGAAATGGCGGCCTTTTTTTGTTATTATTACAAGGTTCTTATTTATTAGCAGTGTAGTACTATTTATCAGAGAACTTTTTGCACATGACACAGAAATACAAACCAATGCCTCATACCAATGGCACATAGCCTTAAATGTTCATCTTAGCGAATTAAAGCAAAGTTTTTTAAATCTTATCCTAATAGAGAAGCACAACAACGGAGGTACTAAAACCAAGTTAAAGAAAGACCTTCTGCAAATTGTTTTAAGGCGGTCTCTTTTTATAAAGACTTTAACAGTAAAAGGTGAAGTAAATCCTCAAAACGTTAAACAGAAAAGTCTAAATACCTAACAAGACTGGAGGCATTTTAAATCAAATTTAGTGATTAAATGTTTTTCAAAATAATATAACTTTGTTGCAAAGCATACTTAATGAAGAAGATATTATTCGTTTTACTTCTAATTCCTATTTTTAGTCTGGCTCAAACCAGATTGGGCGGTGCAGGTGGGAATCAAGATACCGCTGAAGATGCTACCCAGAAAGACACCATAAAACCTCCAATCTCTGCTTATAAGATAATTTCTGTAAAAAATGATACTACTTTTGTAGATACTACGCTTACCATAGAAAAGGAATATAAATTCAATTATCGCCGCAAAGATAATTTTGAATTATTACCATTTTCAAATACCGGACAAACCTATAATAAGCTTGGGATGGATTTCGATACTGAAAAATTATATCCTGAATTTGGTGCCCAGGCAAGACATTATAATTACCTGGATATTGAAGACATTAATTATTATCATGTTCCTACGCCCATTACTGAAGCATATTTTAAAACCGTGCCTGAGCAAGGCCAGCAATTAGATGTCTTGTTTAGTATTAATACTTCAGAACGTTTAAATTTCTCAGCGGCTTACAAAGGTGTTCGGGCACTGGGTAGGTATCAGAATGCGCTTACTAGTACAGGTATTTTTAGATTTGGTCTCACATATAAAACCCTTGATAGAAAATATCATTTGCGAACTCATTTCGTTTCCCACGATTTGCTAAATCAGGAAAACGGTGGATTTTCAGCTTTGGCAAATCGGCAATATATCGCTAAGGAAGAAGAATTTGAAGATCGTTCCCTGCTAGCTATGAATTTTGAAAATGCCGAAAGTACTCTTTATGGGAAGCGTTTCTATGTAGATCATTATTATCATGTAACCAGGCCAGATTCTCTTTCTTCCAATGCGCTAAAAGTTGGTCATGTATTTAATCACGAATACAAGAAGTTCGATTTTCTGCAAACCCAGGCAAGAAATATGATATTTGGACCATCCTTTCAGAATTCCGATTTAAGGGATCGGGTTCGATTAACCGAATTTTATAATGAAGCTTATGTGCAATGGTCTAATAAGACCCTGGGTGAAGTGAAGGCCAAAGTAGCGGTTAAGAATTTTGAATACGGTTATAAAACATTTTACATTCGTGAGACTGATACTATTAATAATAAACTCAACGGCTCAAATTATTCAGTGGGCGGGGAGTATAGGAAAAGCATAGGCGGGTTTGATGTCGAGGCTGATGCTATGCTTAATCTAGCCGGCGATTTTAGAGGTAGTTATTTTTCTGCACATGCCGGTTATAGCCTTGATGAGGAAAACAGGTTGCAATTTGGAGTGAACCAGAATAGCCATATGCCCAATTATAACTTCTTGCTCTACCAAAGCAATTATATAAATTATAACTGGCAGAATGATTTCGATAATGTAAATACACAGAGTATCTATGGAACATTGCGTTCTGAAAAATTGCTTGATATAGAAGGGAGGTTAACGCAGATTCAGAATTACACCTATTTTGCAGATGGTGAAGATTCCCTGGTAAAACCATTTCAGGCGGGAGACCAGGTACGTTATTTAAAGTTAAAGGCAAGTAAGGATTTTGATTTTGGCATTTTTGCAATAGATAATACCTTAATGTACCAGAATGTGCTGGATGGTACTTCCGTATTAAACCTTCCCGAATTTGTAACCCGGAATTCTCTTTATTATAAAGATGAATGGTTTGATAAGGCGCTTTACCTTCAAACCGGTTTTACCTTTAAATACTTCACTAATTACAATATGAATGCCTATGATCCCGTTTTAGCAGAATTCTTTGTGCAAAATTCAGCTGAATTTGGGAATTATCCGGTAGTAGATTTCTTTTTTAATGCAAAAGTAGATCAAACCCGAATTTTTTTGAAGTTGGAACATGTCAACTCTTTGATTGATGGAAATAACAACTTCGTGGCTCCCGGCTATCCTTATGCCGACTTTCTAGTAAGATTTGGGCTTGTTTGGAACTTTTTTCTTTAAATTTTCTTCGGAAGTTATTCTGTATTTTATTTTTTTTTAACCTTCCGAATGCTGAATTATTTCGTTTATGTATTCAATATGACTGAAATTGGAATAAGATTTAATGATTTGGTAAGAAATCCTGAAAAAGAATTAAAACTAAATTAATGCTTGTGCATCTAAAAAACAGGAGTATATTTGCAGCCGCTTACAAGGACAACGAGGGTTGGGAGGTAAAGTGGAGAAGTTCATTACATATTGGGAAATGCGAGTTTTGAAGCATTCAAAAGCTTCAAAAAACAAAAGCAAA
>Ga0307487_1000117_pt1 | contig 63512 bp, 58 predicted proteins | sample CBIW12metaG_FD_203665 | JGI IMG/M metagenome (GOLD analysis project Ga0307487, IMG submission 203665) | Sea-ice brine microbial communities from Beaufort Sea near Barrow, Alaska, United States - CBIW 1.2 | ecosystem: Environmental > Aquatic > Marine > Coastal | place: USA: Alaska | collected... | reverse complement strand
GTAACACAACCTTCAGAGGCTGATGAAACCGTTCTTGCATATTTATAAAGCACCCCTTTCTTGTGTTTTAATTCAGGAGTTTTCCAGTTTTTCTTTCTTTTTGTAATTTCTTCAGAAGTGAGTGCCACTTCAATGCTGTTGTTTTCTGCATTAATGGTGATAATATCGCCATTTTCAACAAAAGCCAGCAGTCCGCCTTCCTGGGCTTCGGGAGTAATATGCCCAACTACAAAGCCGTGGGTACCTCCTGAAAATCTCCCGTCGGTAATTAAAGCGACTTCTTTCCCTAATCCAGCGCCCATGATAGCGGAGGTAGGTTTTAGCATTTCAGGCATTCCAGGACCGCCTTTGGGGCCCTCATATCGAATTACCATCACATCGCCTTTTTTCACTTTACCTTCAGCAATACCATCATTGGCTTCATATTCACTCTCAAAAACATTTGCCTTTCCTGTAAATTTCAGGCCTTCTTTCCCGGTAATTTTGGCTACAGAACCACCTTCGGCCAAATTGCCATATAGAATGCGAATATGACCGGTTTTTTTGATCGGTTCATTTAAAGGTTTTATAACATCCTGACCTTCCATTAGATCTGGTACATTTTCCAGGTTTTCGGCAAGGGTTTTTCCTGTCACGGTTAAGCAATCGCCATGCAGCATTCCTTCTTTCAGCATATATTTTAATACTGCGGGAATCCCTCCTATTTTGTGCACATCCTCCATCGCATATTTTCCGCTTGGTTTTAAATCGGCAAGAAACGGTGTGGATTCACTTATTTTCTGAAAATCGGCAAGGCTAAATTCTACTTCCGCGGCTTTGGCAATCGCCAAAAAGTGAAGCACAGCATTGGTGGAACCACCAAGAACTATGAGCAGCCTTATGGCATTTTCAATGGATTTTGTAGTTACAATATCCCTGGGCTTGATGTCTTTTTCCAGCAGCAACCTCACTGCCCTGCCCGCTTCTTGGCTTTCAGCCCGTTTTTCCGGACCAACAGCAGGGTTTGAAGAGTTATATGGCAAAGCCATCCCCAATGCTTCAATAGCAGAAGCCATGGTATTTGCGGTGTACATTCCTCCGCAAGCCCCGGCTCCGGGACAAGCCTTTTCTATTACACTGTCATATTCATCTTTGCTGATATCTCCTGCAACTTTTGCTCCCCAGGCTTCAAAAGCCGAAACAATATCCAGTTTTTTTCCGTTGTGGCATCCCGAAGCAATCGTACCTCCATAAACCAAAATAGAGGGCCTGTTAAGTCTCAACATGGCCATAAGCGCCCCCGGCATATTTTTATCGCAACCAACTACAGTAATTAAGGCATCGTATGCCATTGCGTGGATCACGGTTTCAATGGAATCGGCGATAAGGTCACGGGAAGGCAGGGAATATCGCATTCCCGGAGTTCCCATTGAAATCCCATCGCTTACACCAATGGTGTTAAAAATTAATCCTACCAGGTTGTTCCCATTACTTCCTTTTTTTACAAGTTTAGCAAGGTCGTTAAGGTGCATATTACAGGGATTTCCTTCATAACCGGTACTGGCAATTCCAACAAATGGTTTCTTAAAATCTTCTTTGGTCAATCCTATTGCATGTAACATGGCCTGTGCTCCGGGCAAGGAATCACTTTGTGTTAAAAGCTTACTGTATTTATTCATTTTTTGTGAATTCATTTAAATAAAAATTAAAATTAGGTTCTTAAGTGGACGTGAAGTACAACATTAAGGACTTCAACTTATCTTCAAGCGAAGATTTAACTTTGCAACTATTTGATTATAAGGTTTTTAATAGGTTTTTCATTACGATAGCTGAATGTTGGAAAAAGCTAAATTAAGGTATTAAAACTCTCTCTGAAATATTTTTGTGCCCGGTAATTGAAATGGGCTTAAACAAAGTAAATATCCGGGGATAATTAGTTTAAAAAGGCTAATTTGTATTATCAACGCCGGTAAACGGATTTTGACTTAAACTTGGGTAACATTTTGGCTTTTTGCTGAGGGTTAATCTTTTTTGTCAGGACAATTTTAAAAAGAATATAAATGATCTATAATTTTTTGAGGCAAATTATAAAAATATCCCTTTTTATTTTCTTTAAGAAAATTGTGGTTACCGGGAAAGAGAATATTCCTGTTAAAGGTCCATTGTTAATTGTAGCCAATCATCCCAATACCCTTATGGATCCTTTAATTATTGGATCTATAACCAAACAAAAAATAGGATTTATTGCCAATGCAGGTCTTTTTAAAAATAAAATCCTAAGCAAAATTTTCAGGTATTTTCATGTTATCCCCATATACAGGAAAAAGGACATGTTGCCCGGGGTAAAGCCGGACAATAAAAATACATTTGTAAAATGTCATGAATATCTGGGGAAAGGAAAAACTTTACTCACCTTTCCTGAAGGAAGTAGCCTGTATGAACTTAAATTACGTGAAATAAAAACTGGAACTGCACGAATTGCGCTGAGTTTTGAAGATCTAACGAATTTTGAAGGCAATTTAAAAATATTGCCAATTGCACTGGATTATTCTGATTCCATTCAATTCAGGAGTATGATTTCAGTGACTGTTAATCGCCCAATAATTGTCAAAAAATATAAACAGGCTTATTTAAACAATGAGGTTGAAGCTATTCTTGAGTTAACCGAAGATATCACGAAAGAACTGGCTAAAAATATTCCTAATACTTCTGGCAAAGATCAGGAAGATTTCCTGATCAAAGTTCATAAATTTTATTCTACTTATCATGATCCAAAGGCCAATCTATACCTTGATCCCAAAAGGTCTTTGGTATTGAGAAAACAGATTTCAAAAGCCCTTAGATACATGATTAAACATAATCCAGGGCTATATAAGGAACTGCAAATTAAATTGGTGTCGTTCTTTAATATGCTCAAATCTGAAGGCTTAACACCAGGCTTCTTTACTGACAAGTTCCTTCAAAAGAATAAGAGCCTGGTTTTTCTCGGATATTTTTCGAAATTCATTTTGCTTTTACCCATCTACGTTTTCGGATTACTGATTAACTATTTACCGTATATTCTCCCTTCCAAAATATTTCAAGCCTTAAAAATTGATATAGAATACAAAACTTCTGTAGAGATGATCACCGGAATAATTACATTTCCCTTTTTTTATTGTCTGGAAATCTGGCTTTTCAGAAGATACATAAGTACTGAGTTTTTGCATAGCCTACTCCTATTTTTAACATTTCTTATCTCAGGTTATGTTGCAATGTATTATTGGACAGAAATCAAAAGGTTCTCAAGAGTCCTGCACTTTTACTTTTTTATGAATCAGGGCAGGAAACTAAAATTAATGGAATTAAGGAACGAAATTTTGAAACTTATTGATGAGGCCCGGAGGGGTTTGAATTATTAAATGTAAGGAGTGTTTCTTTATTTAATATTTTGTCAAGTGGATATAAACCTTTTTAAATCACTTATTATCAGTATACTTAACAACCCATAAACATTAATTCGGGGTATTTATGCCATTGATAATACCAGAATCTTAAACTTTATGTAATTAACATTTCATTCAATTTGGATGTGGAATAATTACTTTAATTTAATATGATGAAAATTGAATTCTCCCCCAAAATTAAAAATTTAAAAAATGGAGACATCAACAAAAAGGAGCATTACAGTGGAAGCAACCATAAAAGCTCCGGTAAAAAAAGTTTGGGAGCTTTGGACAGATTCAGGACATATTACACATTGGAATCAGGCCTCAATTGACTGGCACACAACAAAAGCAGAAAACGATCTAAGAGTTGGTGGCAAATTTCTCTTGAGAATGGAAGCCAAGGATGGTAATTCCGGCTTTGACTTTAGTGGTATTTACGATGAAATTAAAACCCAAAAACTGATTTCCTACACCATGGATGATGGCAGAAAAGTGAAAATCACTTTTAATGAAAATAAAAATGAAACCAAAATGATGGAAACCTTTGAGGCCGAAAGGACTAATTCCATGGAAATGCAGCGTGAAGGATGGCAGTCAATTTTGAATAGTTTCAAACACTATGTTGAAACATTTGGGGAATTTGAAACTATGCATTTTGAGATAAACATCTATGCTAATGTTAAAAAGGTATTTAAAACCATGCTCGATAAAAAACAATATGCAGTTTGGACCGCAGAATTTAATCCTGAATCGCATTTTGCAGGTTCCTGGGAAAAAGGTTCCAAAATTCTTTTCCTGGGATCAGACAAGGATGAAAATATGGGTGGTATGGTGAGCAGGATCAAAGAAAACATACCTAATAAATTTATTTCCATAGAACACCTGGGACTCGTCCAAAATGGCATAGAAATAACCAGCGGTCCTGAAGTTGAAGGCTGGGCTGGCGCTTTTGAAAATTATACTTTTAAAGGAGAAAATGGCAAAACTTTGGTTTCGGTTGATGTTGATGTCAACCAGGAATTCAAATCTTACATTTTAAAAACCTTTCCAAAAGCCCTGAAAAAATTGAAAACTATTTGTGAAGCTTGAATAATAATTAATTTAGAAACAAATATATCATGGCATCAGTTAGCACTTATCTCAATTTTCCACGAAGTACCGAGGAAGCTTTCAATTATTATAAATCCGTTTTCGGGACAGAGTTTGCCGAAGATGGCATCATGCGTTTTAAGGATATTCCCCCTTCAGAGGAATTTCCTCCTTTACCGGAAGCAGATAAAAACCTGGTGATGCATGTGTCGCTGCCAATTCTGGGCGGGCATTATTTAATGGGAACCGATGCACCCGAATCAATGGGTTTTAAAATAAAATTTGGCAATAATATGTACATCAACATTTCTCCCGATACCAGGAAAGAAACAAAACGGTTATTTGAAGCTCTTTCAGATGGAGGCTTAGTAGAACAGGAATTGCAGGTTATGTTTTGGGGAGATTATTACGGCAGTTGTAAAGATAAATTTGGCGTGGAATGGATGTTTAACTGTTCCGAAAAAGAGTAATCGGGGGTAAGTCGGGAAAAACCTATTAGCTTTTAAAAATTAGTTGTCTTTTCTAAAACAGCAGAAAAACTTAAAGGTTTATATCATTTTTAAATAAAGGGCTACTTTGATCCCTGCATTTAGGTACCCAAAATTTTGTGAACTTATTATTTACAAATACATCAAATGGAAAATCAAATTTACCCTTGTCTTTGGTTTGATGGAAATGCGAAATTGGCCGCAGAATTCTACTGCTCGGTTTTCGATAATTCCAGGATAGCTTCCGAGAATCCATTAGTGGTAGTAATTCTTTCTTCAGGGCAAAAATTCATGTGCCTCAATGGTGGTCCGGAGTTTAAGCCAAACCCTTCCATTTCCTTTTATATATTATGCGAAACCATAAATGAAATTGAAACCGCATGGAATAAGCTTCTGGACGGAGGAAATGTCTTGATGCCTTTAGACAAATACGACTGGAGCGAAAAATATGGATGGGTACAGGACAAATTCGGAATAAGCTGGCAACTGGCTTTTGGTAAATTTCAGGATGTAGGTCAGAAATTCACCCCAACCCTGATGTTTACAAACAAACAAGCCGGACGAGCGGAAGAAGCAATAGGTTTTTATACTTCTATATTTGATAATTCCTCGATAGTTGGAATCTTAAAATATACCGCCGGAGAAAATGATGTTGAAGCTTATGTGAAACATGCCCAATTTAAATTGGGGCAACAGGTTTTTATGGCGATGGACAGTTCCTTGTCACATAATTTTATTTTTAATGAAGCTATTTCTTTGGTATTAGAATGCGATACCCAAAAAAAGATTGATCACTATTGGGAAAAACTTGGAATTGAAGGAGAAGAGGGCCAATGCGGCTGGTTGAAGGACAAGTTTGGGGTTTCCTGGCAAGTTGTGCCTGCCATCCTGGGCAAATTAATGAATGACCCGGAAAAAGCTCCCGGAGTTATGCAGGCATTTATGAAAATGAAAAAGTTTGAAATTGAAAAACTTGTCAATGCTTAAAATATTATTCCCAAAAATTATGTTGAAATTGAATGATTTTCAGAATCAATAAAGGTTGTATTGCCACAATTTCTTGTGTGGAATACTTAATTTATGATGCCTCCACAACTATTGATCTGCATATAAATAATCCCATTCATTTCCCATTAGAAAAATAGGGGCCAAAGCCCGGTTTATTTCAATTTTTTATCCCCTGATTGAAGTCAGGGGAACTATATATTTTATCTTAATCTTTCCAAAGCATGAAACTTCAGTGTTTTCAATTCGGCATTAAAGTATTTATTAATTTTCCCGGATTATAACTAAGCTGGCTAGATCCCATAAAAGCTATCAACAGCAATATTGTGGGAATAATAATAATAATATAGACTTCTTCTCTTCCAAATTGACCAATATATTAACCTACTCCACAATAATTGTTCTCAAACCTGCTTATAGGAATCATCCACATATAAATAAATAAAAGCCCCTTAAAGGAATTGCAGAGAACCGATAATATATTAAAATTTGTAGGGGTGAAAAATAAATTTCCTGACCCAAGTCCTGAAATTTACATATACTTTGAAAGAAAACTGAAAAATTCTTTTTTAAGATTATTGTATAAATTCCTTTCTATTTCTATGCGGTTCCTGGTTTCAATATGTTTTTTAACAAGGATTTGGTCAAGGACCTCCTCGCCCTTTTTAGAATGTTCGGCAATGTCGGTTTCGTGATGGTTTATCTCATTTTGGAATGTTTCTATGACTTCTCCGTGGAGGATAAACTTATTTTGAAAGTGCTCCAATTGAGCCAGCACATCCTTATCTGTCCATCGCATTACAAGTTCGTTTAACCTGTTATTAAAGGATTTTAGTTCATCTTCCCAAAAAAGAAGCTCAGCTTTCCACAGCTTGTGTTCAAAATGTAAATCTGAATTAAAAATGACATTAGTTTCCATAATATTTATATTTATCAATTATTATAATTCTTGTTATCAATAAGTTCATAATATTTTGATTGCCTAAAAAGCCTAAAGTAAAATAGGCTTCAATTTTACCGGTGATATAAAATTATCAGCATCAAATAAGAACCCTCTCCCATAAAAAATATTAAATTTTACTCAATCTCTTTCCTAAAACACTCTCCAGATCTTCCAAATAAACCACCTCTTTTTTCAGAAGTAATTTCCCCAAACTTTCCAATTCCGCTTTGTGCTCCAGCAATAATTTTTTAGTTCTTTCATAGGCAGTTGTAATCAAAAGCTGCACTTCTTTATCTATTTTTTCTGCCATATTCTCACTGTATGGTTTTCCTAATAAACGTTCATTTTCACCTGTAGAATCGTAAAAACTCATCGGCCCCACTTCATCCCCCAGTCCGTAATATGCCACCATGCTATAGGCTTGCTTTGTTACTTTTTCCAGGTCATCCAGCGCCCCGGATGAAACTTCGTCAAAAATTATCTCTTCGGCAGCACGGCCTCCCAATGACGCGCAAATTTGATCCAAAAATTTACTTTTAGAAATTATTTGATGTTCTTCCGGGAGGTACCAGGCAGATCCCAAAGACTTACCACGTGGGATAATGGACACCTTTACCAGGGAATCTACATTTTTCAAATACCAGCTAACAATGGCATGACCGGCTTCATGATGGGCTATTATTTCCTTTTCCTTAGGGGAAATTATCTTGCTCTTTCGTTCCAACCCGCCAACAACCCTGTCCCTTGCCTCCATGAAATCTGTTTGTTCAATTTTGTTCTTTTTTTTGCGTGCGGCGATCAATGCGGCTTCATTGCATATATTGGCAATATCTGCTCCGGAAAACCCTGGGCTTAAGGCAGCTAATTGCTCCACATCTACTTTTTCACTTAATTTTAATGGCCTTAAATGAACTTCGAAAATCTCTTCACGTTCCTTTTTATCGGGAAGTTCCAAATAAATGTGCCTGTCAAATCTTCCGGGACGAAGTAATGCTTTGTCAAGGATATCGGCACGGTTTGTAGCGGCCAGGACGATAACCCCCGTATTGGGACCAAATCCATCCATTTCTGTCAACAACTGATTTAAGGTGTTTTCCCTTTCATCATTTGCCTGAAATGAATTCGCTTTGCTTCGGGTTCTTCCAACTGCATCTATCTCATCAATAAAAACAATACTCGGGGCTATTTCCTTGGCTTTTTTAAATAGATCCCTTACCCGGGAAGCTCCTACTCCAACAAACATTTCAACAAATTCTGATCCTGATAAGGAAAAAAACGGAACCTTAGCTTCACCGGCTACAGCTTTTGCCAGAAGCGTCTTTCCTGTTCCCGTTGGACCAACAAGCAAAATTCCTTTTGGGATCTTAGCGCCAAGCCGGGTATACTCCTCCGGGTTTTTAAGAAAACTCACAATCTCCTCCACCTCAACTTTTGCTTCCTTCAAACCTGCAACGTCCTTAAAAGTTACGGTACTTTTTGTTGTATTATCCATCAGTTTTGCCGTGGATTTCCCAAAATTGAACATGGAACCACCCATTCCGCCTCTTTTTGCAAATCCGCGCAGCAAAAACATCCAAAATAAAAAGATAAGCACAAGCGGAATCAACCAGGCGAAATCCCGAAGCCAATTGGTGCGATTCTCATATTTTATTTCAACCCGTTCTTCCTGTGGAAAATCCTTTTGGGCCTGTTCCATTTTGCTTTCAAAACTCTCTACAGATCCTATTTGAAGCTTGTAATGCGGTCCTGCACCAGATGGGAATACACCTTTGGATATATCCTTATATTCCGGTTTTCCAAGCTTTTCTTCCTTAATAAAAATTTCAGCTACCTCTTTATTCACAACTACAATTTTGGAGACATCCCCTTCAATTAACATCTTTTGTTCGAACTCCAGCCAGCCTATTTCCCCGGTATTGGACCCAGGGTTATTGAATAATGAAAAAAGGATAAAAAAAATAAATATGAGATATAACCAATAGCCAATTGAACCCCCCGGGGATTTCTTTGGAATATTCCCCCTCGGAAATTCCTCCTTTAGATCTTGTTTATTCTGCTTATTCATCTTCTTATTACTATATTACCAGGGTTGATTTAATTGCAACAACAATAACGGGCAACATTTCGCCTGTTTAAAGTTATTGGAAATTATCAAACCCTAAAATGATATAAATCAGGATAATAGACTAAGGGAATGTTTACATTATTAATCATTAATTAGATAAAAGAAAATAGATAATAGATGAAGGACCAATGAACTACCTCGATGCAAGCATCCGAGGTATCAAATTCCAAAAAAACAAATTCCAAATTCCAAAAAAAAATAAAATACGATGCAAGCATCGAGGATTTTAGAATTGCGAATGTTTTGGACAATTTGGATATGAACTACCTCGATGCAAGTATCCGAGGTATCAAATTCCAAAAAAAATAAATTCCAAATTCCAAAAAAAAATAAAATACTATGCAAGCATCGGGTAATTAAATACTTATAGAATAAATTAATTTTTTCTCCTGGTTAATAAATAAGGTTTTCACAGGTGGGAAATAAACAAATCAGATCTAAAAAATGAGCCTCTATTTTATCGCACTTTTACCACACTACACGCTTCGGGAGCAGGTCAAAGCTATTAAAAAAGAAATTGAGGCACGCTACCAGGCAAAACACGCCTTAAAATTACCCGCACATATCACCCTTAAAATGCCTTTTAACATTAATAAAGAGGAGGAACCAATTTTGATAAAATCCCTACAGGAACTGGCAGACCGGATACCGGTATTTGATGTTGAATTATCCGGTTTTGACTATTTTAAGTCGGGTGTAATTTTTATTAAATGTGCAGATCACGATCCAATAATTGAGATTCACAACAAACTGGAACAGGTTTTTGTCCAAAATTTGGGGATTAAAAAAAAGGAAGATCCTTCAAGGTTTTATCCTCATATGACCATTGCCTCCAGGGATCTAAGCGCTGAGTTTTTCGGGAAATCCCTGGGCGAATTTAAAAACAGGGAATTCCATGCATCTTTTGAAGCTGAAAGTTTTTTCCTTTTTAAGCACAACGGAAAAACCTGGGATGTCTATCGGAAATTTTTCTTTATCCCTAAGGTTGAAATTGGCAAATTTGAAGGCAAATAATAAATGAAGTTAAAATACAAACACCTTTTCCATTCCGAATTTTCTTAAAATTGCGTATTTTAGATCAATACAATTAAACAGATAAAACTTTTTAGAATACTGGATATTGATCAACAAATAAAAAAATTACAGCAATGAAAAAGAATCTGAAAGTAGAACAACAAATTGAAATTGACGCAAGTGCGGAAAAAATTTGGGATGCATTGATAAATCCGGTAAAAATCAAACAATATTTGTACGGCACAGAAGCCATTTCAGAATGGAAGTCTGGTAGCCCGATCATTTTTCAGGGCGCATGGGAGGGAAAACCATATCAGGACAAAGGTCTCATTCTTGATATTGTTCCCAATAAATTGTTCCGTTATGAATACTGGAGTGGGTTTTCCGGTTTAGAAGACAAGAAAGCGAATTACTCTGAAGTAACTTTGGAGATTTCATCTCATAAAAACAGCTCCATCCTGAAATTGAAACAGCAGGGATTTGCCAACGAACAGGCGCAGTCACATAGCCTGCTGGGATGGAAAGCAGTATTGGAAAAAATTAAGGAGATCGTAGAACACTCTTAATAATATCGACTGAAAAAATATAAACAAACCAAATATCACTGAAACCAAAGCGCTGAAAATTCGTTAAAATTCGTTATTTTAGAGTATAAATTAAAATTCTATTCCCCCGGGTTTCATATTCCTCCCCCATACCTGCCAAAGATCATTGGTTGCAGGCCAAAACAGATATTATACGGATACAAATCTTATTGAAAATGACCCGGAAAAACAGAATCATCACGCTAATTGACTTCTCTGACAATTCGGAGACTTTAATAAAATTCTCTTCAGAATTCTCAAGGATAATAGATTCTACTATTGTTTTTGTACATAAGGTACCCGGTCTTTCACCCACTTTGGCGGATGAGGACATAAAAAAACAAATAATTGAGGTAGAGAAGGAGGAGGCTCAGGACCAATTGAAAGCACTTACAAAAAAATACTTTTTCAGGGATGGGGAATTCCTGGTGAGCGAAAAACCGGTTTTAGAAATTCTTGAGGACCTTAAAAACGAGTATTATTTTGACTGGATATTTGTGGGATTGCGAGGAAAAGGACTCCTAAAGAAAATTTTTATAGGTAGTACTGCACTAAAAGTTATAGAGGATTCTGAATTATTGACCGTGGCAATCCCAATTCAAAAAGAGATTTTTATTCCGCAAAAATTAATTGTAGCGGTATACCATAAATTCCCGATCAACATTGCTCAATTCAATATCCTGCTGTCCAATTTATCTGAACAGATCAAAAAAATTGAGTTTATCACCATTATAACCGAAAATGATGAGGAGGATGAATCCATAAAATACCTGCTTGATCTTACATTGATGTATTCTGAATACCATGCCATGATGAATCCTTTCAAGGGGAAAGATGCTTTTACAGAAATTACCGATTATATGGCGGTTCATACGGATGCCTTTTTAGTTGTTCAGCAAGGTTCACGCACAATTTCAGACAAGTTGTTCAAAAAACTCCTGATCAATGACCTGGTTTACAGCAACTCAATTCCCTTAATAGTACTCTCAAAATGAACTGGGTCTCTTTAATTACAGATAATCCATTTTATGAATTTACACTTATTCTAGCACTTGCGGCCTTATTGGGAGCTATTGGCCAATTGCTCAAACAGCCCCTTATTGTTATGTTTATTGTCTTGGGGATACTTGCTGGGCCCTCTGTTTTGGATCTTGTCAAATCAAAAGACAATTTCAATTTGTTGGCTGAAATTGGTATTTCCGTATTGCTTTTTATAGTAGGGCTAAAACTGGATATCCGCATCATCAAATCTGTGGGGAAAATAGCGTTGATGACAGGTTTGGGCCAGGTGCTGTTCACTTCCCTGTTTGGCTATTTTATCGGGCTGGCTTTAGGATTTTCTTCCTTGCACAGTTTTTACATCGCCGTTGCCCTGACATTTTCAAGCACCATAATTATTGTAAAACTCCTGTCAGACAAAAAAGAGATTGATTCCCTGCACGGTCAAATTGCCATTGGTTTTTTGATCGTTCAGGATATTTTGGTCATCCTGGTAATGATCGTGATCTCTGCCCTTGGAAAAGGTGGGAATACCTCTATGGCCGGGAATCTTATCAAAACCCTGATTTCGGGTACAGGTTTACTGGCTTTTGCATTAATTGCGATGAAATGGATCATCCCGGGGATCAGTGCTTTTTTGGCAAGATCCAAAGAATTGCTCACGCTTTTTGCAATTGCCTGGGCGGTTTCCCTGGCAACAGTTGGGGAGCTCACAGGATTTAGTGGTGCTGTGGGGGCTTTCCTGGCGGGGGTGAGCCTGGCTTCCTCGGAATTCAAAGATGTGATAAGTAGCCGTTTGACAAGTCTAAGGGATTTTTTACTGTTATTTTTCTTTGTCAACCTGGGAGCCGATATCGATCTATCCCATCTTGGAAGCCAGGTTTTCCCGGCATTGATATTTTCTGCTTTTGTATTGATAGGCAATCCCATAATTGTTTTAATTATTATGGGAATTATGGGCTACAGGAAACGAACTTCATTCCTCGCGGGTTTAACTGTCGCGCAAATAAGCGAGTTTTCATTGATTTTTGCCGCTTTAGGACTTGCCGTTGGGCATATTACAGAGGAAGTGGTAGGATTGATCACTCTGGTAGGTTTGATCACCATCGGACTTTCCACATATTTAATATTGTACTCACATCAAATTTACGAATTCCTCTCCCCTGCCCTGAGTATCTTTCAGCGCAAAATACCATTCAGGGAAAACGGGATAAAATCGGTCAAAATAAAAAAATATGAGCTAATAATTATAGGAATGGGAAGGTTTGGGACAAGGCTGTCTGAAATGCTCGACGAACATCCTGAGATCAATTACCTGGGAATTGATTTTGATCCTTCGGTTATAAAAAGATATCGGCTAAAAGGAAAGGATATTGTTTACGGGGATATTGAGGACCCGGAATTACTTGGACATATCCCCTTCCAGGACACCAAATTAATTATAAATACAGTTCCGGATTACCGACTGTCAAAACAACTGACAAAGGCTTTGAAAAGGGAAAATTATACCGGAAAGGTCTACTTAACGGCATTAAATGATAAGGAATATCAAAGTTTGAGTTTCACCGGGGCAGAACAGGTTTTAAGACCACAGCAGATGGCAGCGACCAATTTTTACAATTCGTACGTAAAAGAGATATTACTTTGACCTTGGAATTGCTTGCGAAAAACGATAAAGAATACAAAAACATGCATTTCTCCCGTAGCAATTTGGGTTAAAAGGGTACATTGGTATTTATATAACGAGTTGTGTACAATACTGATGAATCGAACTTTAACTATATTTTTAATATTTATTTCAACTTTGAGTTTTTCACAAGGCAACCCAGAAACTGACATTTTCAGAAAAATAATTAACCACGAAATTGAAAAAGGAATAACAGGGATATTTATTCAATGTGAAAAATCAAAAACCTTTTTTGATCTAAAGGATTTTAAAGAAAAAATTGGACTAGAAGTACCTGAGAACACCTTAAAAGAAATTGAACAAAATGGAGTGAAAAGTACTGACGGAACCTGGAATTCAGAATTAATAAACAGTTTAAATTATGGTTCTGATTTGATTAAAAGTAAAAAGTGTTTGACTAAAAATGACGCTGAACTAATATTTAAAAAAACGAAAATAAGACAAAATATAATTTCAGTTAGTGAACCTATTTTTGACGATAATTACGAAAACTGTGTTGTTTCCGTGACTTATTGGAAATTTAATGGTAGTGCATTTGGACATAAATGTTTTCTAAAAAATGTTTACGGAGTTTGGACAGTAATAGTTGAATATGAACAATGGATGACTTAAAGAATGTACAGAACACAAAATCTAGCAAACTAGCATAAAAAAGCCCTTTTTTACCCCTCAGGTAGGGGGGCTTTTTTATGCTAGTTTATGTTAAATAATCCAGTTCATTGCTGGACTGTTCCTTATTGGGATTGGACTGTTTTATCTTTAACCACTATGGTTTACTGGCCATAATATGGACCGATAAAAACATTATAATGTCAATGAACCCAATTGAACCCGCAAACCTTGACATATGCTCTAATCTCAATTTTAAAAAGACTATTTAAGCTCCTAAGTGCTAGTATACTTAGGTTTTTCAGACAGATTACCGTTGGCAGTAATCCCCCTACCAGAAAAAACATTTGAAAAATCAAAGTAGAATCAAAAGGTGTAAGAACATCTGATGACAAACTAATCGACTTGTATTTTACAGAGGAAACTAAAGTGATGACAAATGATGGAGAAATTTCATCCTTTGATTCACTAAAAGGAAACGGAAAAGTTGAAATTACTGTAGAAAAAAAAGGAAATAAAAACGTTCCTATTTCTGTGAAAATTCTAGAGTAATAAAAACTAATGATTTCAGAAATACCTTCAATATGGAGAGAAGAAGTATGGCATCCACTTTCCATACAAATACCAATAGCCAAGTTGCTTTTGTCTTCTGTGGGCGCTTTCATATGTTTAGTTGTTAAAACAAGCCCTGTCATCTTTTATAAAACAGATGGTTTATGTAATTTTGGGTTTTGGAGTGTTAAGTGGTTAGATTGCCATTTACACAGGGGAATTGACATATACTATTGAAGTAAGAAAAATTTGATGGGCCTATACTAAGTTGATTGTTTCTTCAGGAGCATTAGATCTTAAAATCCTGTCTCAATTTAATACCTCAAATTTGTCCAAGGTCATCAAACCGATTGGCTTTGGTTCGTTAGCTGCTGCACTTTTTGGATTGTTGTACAATGGGCATTTAGGTGCTTCTTTGGCATATCAAGGTGCAGATACATATAAACTCTCTGTTGATTGTTCTGAATTTGTTAAATTAGCGAAATGTTTAATGAAACCTGTAAATGAAAAATCAGCTACCCAAACCGTATAAATTTAATGGCTAGTACAACCCAATGAAAACCAAGTTACATATATTCAAAATTGTTGCTAAACATTTAAGTTTCACAAAAGCTGCCGAGCAATTATTTATTTCGCAGCCTGCGGTATCAAAAGCGATCAAAAATATAGAAGAAGAATATAAAACCACTTTCTTTATAAGAAAAAGAAACTCAATTGAGTTAACCACCGACGGAAAGTCCTTACTACTATACGCCAATAAAATATTGGCTATTTTTTCCGAAATGGAAAATCAGTTTTTACATAAAAAAGATGCCTTTCCCAAATTTTTAAACTTTGGGGTAAGTACAACGATTGCTAATTATATTGTTCCAAAAGTAATTGCAAAGTTTAGGGTTCAATTTCCAGAGACAAAATTCAAGATCACCAGCGATAATTCAGAAAATATTGAAGAATTAATCTTGAATGAAGAAATTGATTTTGGAATTACCGAAGGCAGGAATACAAACCGCAAACTACAGTTTAAAAAGTTTATTAAAGATGAAATTGTCCTTGTAACAAATGCAAAAAACCCTGCTTTTAAAAAAGGTATCATCGATATAGATACCTTACAAAAAATTCCCGTTGTAGCGCGCGAAATGGGTTCGGGGACAAAAGAAATTATAGATGAGTTCCTATTAAGTAACAACATTAAACAACTTAATAATGTAGTGACCTTAAATAGTACTGAAGCTATTAAAAATTACTTATTTCATTCCGACAATTACGGGCTTGTTTCAATCAATGCAGTTGGTGACGAATTAATAAACAACAAATTAAAAATAATTGACATCAAAGATTTAACAATTGAAAGATGGTTTTACTTTGTAAAAAGGACGGGATACCAATCAAATACTCTGGACTATTTTGAAAATTTTATTCGACATAACTATAACTTTTAGTTATCCTCAATAACTAATTAATTTGCTTAAAGGTTATTCATAAGACCTATTTTCGTATCAAATATACTAAATGATATGAAAGATATTTTTGCAAAAATAATTTACGCACTTGTAATAATCGCAGCACTTTTAGGGAAAATAAACAGTCCAACAGCATTATTGCTTGGTTTTGTGATTAGCCTTATTTTAAATAACCCTTTTAAATCATACAGTCATAAAGCCATCAATTATTTTTTAAAAATTTCTGTGGTTGGTTTGGGATTTGGAATGTTCATAAAAGAAACCTTGGAAACAAGTAAAGAAGCCTTTGCTTTAACTGTATTTTCGATAATTTTGACTGTTTCGTTAGGTTTACTATTGACAAGACTTTTGAAGTTGGATTTAAAGCTAGGTTATCTTATAACCACCGGTACAGCTATTTGTGGTGGAAGTGCCATAGCGGCAATATCCCCAGTTATTAAAGCAAAAAATAAAATTATAAGTATTGCTTTAGGAATAATATTTCTCTTAAATTCTATTGCTTTGTTTGTTTTTCCTGCAGTTGGTCAATTATTGAACTTAACTCAAAAACAATTTGGTTTATGGTGTGCCATAGCGATACATGATACAAGTTCCGTAGTTGGGGCAGCACTAGGGTATGGAGAAGAAGCCTTAAGAATAGCAACAACTGTAAAGCTTTCAAGAACTTTATGGATTATCCCATTATCTATTTTTTCAATGTTCATTTTTAAAACTAAGGGAGAAAAAATTAAAATCCCTTATTTTATTTTGCTATTTGTAGTCGCAATTATTATAAATAGTTATCATATTTTACCCGAATCAACTACAAGTTTCATTGTTCTGTTGGCTAAGCGGTTATTAATATTAACTCTTTTTCTTGTAGGTTCAACAATTTCAATAAGAGATTTAAAATCTACGGGTGTAAAACCCATTGTATTGGCATTTAGTTTATGGATATTTATATCGATATTCTCATTGATCTATATTATGAACTAAAGCCAGTGTACTACAAAGAACTGTGGTAAAAAAACAGGTAAAATTCACTTAATTCACTGCAGTAACGCTTCGATAATTATCATTATATATTAATCCTGATTTTAAAACTGCAAAGGCTTGATTTAATAACTTACTGCATACTGACCCAAGCCACACGAATTTCTGCCTTAATCCTAATCCCAAGTTTAAAAAGCTTATTTTAGTCCATCATTGGCAGTAAACCTAGGTTTTTGGACAGACTGAATTTGTACGCAAGTTTTAAACATAATATTGAAGAAACTAAAAACCTTAATAATCCTTATTTCTCTTGTCATTATCAATTGCTATGAAGTTAAGAGCAATTTAAAAAAACGGATCTTCCTGAAATAGTATGACAAAAAAACAAATTAAACGAATACTCAGAATAGTATTTATTATTGCAAGTATATCCTCTTTGTGGTTCGTACCATGGATTTTGGTAAAGGCTTGGGTTTTACCACTGCCTGATACGGTTCAAGAACAAGTAAATGAAGCAATTGGTCATGGATTTGACGGAATGATTGTTTATGTGGACCAAGCTGGGAAACCGCCAGAGTTTTATGCGGCAGGCTGGCATGATCGAAAAAATAAAATACCTGCCTACCCGCAAGCCTTATTCAAGATTGCCAGCATTAGCAAATTATATGTTGCCGTCGCTGTCGCAAAATTAGTAAATGACAAACATTTGTCTTTGGATAAAACACTCGCCGATTACTTTCCGGAACTTGTGGGAAGAATTGAAAATGCCGATAAAATTACTTTGAGAATGATGGTACAACATCGGAGCGGCATTCCAAATTTTGTAGACCATCCTGATTATTGGAAAAAACCGCCAAAAAACAAACAAGAAACACTTGATTATGCACTGGATTTACCAGCTGACTTTGAACCGGGTGAAGATTATGGCTATTCAAATACCAATTATATGTTGATTTCTGACCTCATTGATAAAGTATTGGGTTATAGCCATCGACAATATATCAAGGAGGAAATTTTGATACCTCTCAAACTCAACAATACGTTCGGTTCGCTTCATGAAGTGGATATAGACGATGTGATGAGCGGATATTACGTTGGCTCTGAGGAAGATTTTAAGACTGAAGATACAGGCTTAATGCTTGCAACCGCAGAGGATGTGGGTATATTCTTGAGAGCATTAAACGATGGTTCGGTGTTTAATGAAGGGGAACAGGAAATCTATTCCTCCATTTACGTATACAAACATACAGGTCTGATTGTTGGCTATCAGAGTATTGCAGAATACCACAAAGACATTGACATCGTTGTTATTCAATTTAATAATACAACTAACTTTGATGGATATGACTGGAATTTAGCGGAAATCATATATAATCGCATTGTAAAAATAGTGAGAAGTAAAAAAAGTTCATAACAAAGCACTGTGGTTTAAGTTAAGTTAAAATCATCTAATTTTGTTCATTTGAACAAAATTGTAGCCTATAGATCCTACAAAAGAGAACAACAAAATTTAGAAGTATTGACCATTTAAAATCTAAAAAGTGAACCAAAAATGGTCAACCTATTTTAGTATAAGCCAAACCATTCAAACGAAATCTATTCGGAATTTAACAATCTTACTTATAAAAGCAAAATGTTGAATGAATTGCGCTGAATTCCGAGTAAAATCACATCGAATTTTTAGCTTTTATGCGGAATTGAGCTACTTATAAAAACCAAACTGTGCGCTGAAAATCACTCTTAACAATAATAAATGGAGGTAGAAAAAGATTTAATATTACGTGAAATTCAAAAACTGACTTTAATACTGACTAGTTTAATTAATAAAATTGGTGGCTTAAATTCAAACAATGCTAAAAGCGGAATTGAGGAAACAAATGAAGTTTTGAAAAGTGAATTTGACTTAACATTACAGGATTATTTCTCAAATGGAAAATTCTGAATTATTAAAACATATTGAGGAATTTCACAAATCTCACATTGAAAAACTTACGGAATTAATGTATGAAATTGTCATAAAAACTGAATTACCTGATTTAAGTGAAAATTATGACAAAAATAAGATTGCTCAAAAGGTAATTTTACTAGTTGACTTTTTAAATGAAAAAACAAATGTTTTCTCAATGAAAAGAATGAATATAAAAAACGCACTACAACATCGGTTACCAACAAATAGCGGATAATTGAGTAAAAAGAATAACGAATTAATTATTATTTTCCTGAAAAAGTATTAACTATTGAAATCAGCTCGCCGGGTTTTATGGGTTTAATTATGTAATCAGAAATTTCAGAAATTCTTTGGGATCTTTCTATATCTTTAGAGTCTACCGAGGAGGACACCATATAAATCAAGATTTTTTTTCCAACTCTAGGTTTTATTTTTATGTATTCTTCCATGAATTGAAATCCATCCATGATAGGCATATTAATATCTAATAAAATAATGTCGGGAAGATTTTCAGTGCTATCAAGATTTCTTATAAAATAATCCAATGCCTCTTCTCCGTCCGAAAAAACCATAATTTCATTGGCTAAATCATATATCTTTATTGTTTTAGTAATAGTGTATTGATATATTAAATCATCATCAATGATACAAATATTATAAAGATTTTTCATTGGTGCTATTATTAAAAATTATCGTAAAAACTGTGCCTTTGTTCACTTCACTTGTGGCATAAATAGAACCTCCCATGGTTTCTATTTGTATCTTGGTTAAATATAAGCCTACACCCTTTGCGTCCGGATGCCTGTGGAATGTTTTATTTAACCCAAATAATTTATGCCCATGTCTTACAAGGTCTATACCTAATCCATTGTCACGGATTGTAAGTTTAATTTTGTCGTTAACAATTTCAGTTTCTATATGTATTTCCGGATTTCGATCGGGAGATCGGTACTTTATTGCATTTGTCACTAAGTTAAGAAAAATACTCTCCAAATACGTTTTATGATATTCAATTTCAGGCATTTTTGAAAAATCACTTGTAATGATTGAGTCGGTTTTTATAATTTGACCTGAAATTATTTCTTTTGTTTTGTTCAGAACTCCTTTAAAATCTAATATTTCAAGCTCCTTTACACTATCTCTTCTGGTTTTTAGAGCTTCTATTAAAGTATTTAATGTTGAAGTGAGATGGCTTATTACCAATTCAAATTTTTCAAATAACTCTTTCTTATCCTCCTCACTTTCGGAAATATCATATAAATGTAAAAGCGCATTTAAATTACTTACTGGTGAACGTAAATTATGAGAGGTGATATGTGCAAAATCTGCCAACTGTTTATTTTGACCCGACAGATGTTGGGTTAAAATTTCCAACTTTTCTTTGGCTTGAATTATTTTACGCTCTGCTGATTTTTGTGCAGAAATATCGCGTATTGCTGCCGATACCAATAATCCTTCTTCAGTTTGCAGGGGGCTCAAGCTTATTTGGATTGGAATTTCATTTCCTTTTTTATTTATGCCGAATAATTCTTTTCCTTCTCCCATTCCCATGGTTTTTGGATTGGAGAAAATACTATCACGAAGTGCCGTATTCTTTTGATTACCGGCAAAACGTTCAGGAATGAGTATTTCCACCGGTTTTTGAAACAATTCTTCTGCAGAATACCCAAATAATTTTTCTGCTTGCTTGTTAATGAGTTGGATTTTTCCTTTTTCATTCACGATTACCATAGCATCTGGGGCAGACTCCAGCAATCCTCTAAATTTATTTTCTGCCATTCTTTGCGCTGTTACATCCTGGCATGTACCAACTATTTCGATAATATTACCCAAATTATCGGTAATAACTTCCGCCAAGTTTAGTATTGTTTTTATGGTGCCATCTCTTAGTTTAATGCGATGCATTAAACTAGTGAATTTTTTATTTTTATTTATGTTCTGCTGATGTTTAGCTACTTTTTCTTTATCATCTGGATGAACAAAACTAAAGTATGTATTCGGGGTTATCTCTGTATTTTCTTCAACACCATAAATATGAAAAAGGTTAGCAGACCATTTCTCGGTATTGTTAACCACATCTACTTGCCAATTCCCCATCATGGTTATTTTCTCAGCAAAATTCAACAACTGATTTTTGCGTAATAGTTCATTCTCAGCCAATTTTTGCGCCGTAATATCACGTATTGCTGCAGACACCAATAATCCCTCTTCTGTTTGAAGGGGACTTAAGCTTATTTGGATGGGTATTTCTTCTCCTTTTTTATTCACTCCATATAATTCCTTTCCTTCACCCATACGTCGAGTTTTAGGTTGGGCAAAAAAGCCATCACGATGCACTGCAAGTGTACCCATAAATCGTTTTGGGATGAGTATCTCAACAGATTTGTCTAACAATTCATCTGCAGAATAACCAAATAATTTTTCAGCCTGTTTGTTGATGAGCTGTATTTTCCCTTTTTCATTAACGATTACCATAGCATCCGGAGCCGATTCCAGCAATCCTCTAAATTTATTTTCTGCAATTTTTTGTTCGGTAATATCCTGACATGTACCAATAATTCTTATTACTTCACCTCTGTAATTGGTAATGACTTCTCCTAAAAGTTGAACGGTTTTTATTTTTCCGTTAGTAGAGATACGATGTGTAAAATTGCTAAATCTTTTATCATCAGTGGCTTTATTAAAATATTCCGTTACAATTTCTTTGTCATCTGCGTGTACAAAATTAAAATAAGTATTAAAGTTTAGGTCGGTAATAGCTTCATTAAGCTCAAACATTTTATATAGGTTATTAGACCATTGTACTTTATCAGCAACTGTATCCCATTGCCAGTGTCCCATCCTAGTTATCTCTTCAGCATGATTTAGCATCTGATTTTTGCGTAGCAGCTCATTTTGCGTTTTTTTTCTGTCAGTAATATCAAATGATACACCTAAAAAACCAACATTTTCGCCTTGTTCATTTTTAATTCCCGTTAATGTTAACTGAACAGGAAACATAGAGCCATCTTTTCTGCAGTAGGTCCATTCTCTTGTATCGAAGTCATCATTTTTAGCTAATTCCATATAAGGATTAAAATTAGAAGAATCTTTATCATATTTTTTTGCTACATCATCTTTAAAATTTAACAACTCTTCTTCTAAATGATAAATCTCAGGTTCTTTTAATCCAATCATTTCAGAAGCAGAATAACCTAATAAAAGCTCTGCACCATGATTAAAATGATTAATTATAGCATTATTATCTGTAGTTATAATTGCTATTGGTCCAGAATTTAATATGGCCTTTAATTCTGCATGAGCCTTATCTAAAGCTAATTGCGAAAGTTTCATATCATTTATATCCTGAAACACCCCAAAAAGGCGTACACATGTACCTTCTATAATTTCTGCTTGTCCAATGGCGCGTGTCCAGACGATCGCGCCTTTTAAAGTTACGAGTTCTACCTCTACATCATAAGAAGTGCTATGTTCTATAGCTTCTGTAACTGCTTTTTCAATTGTATCCCTACTTTTTCCTTCCTTAAAAAAATTAATAGCTGTATCTAAATCTGGTTTATAGTTTTCAGGTACTTCATGTATTTCACGAACCATTTTGCTCCAAAAAACTTTATTTTTTATTAAGTCTACTTCCCAGGTTCCAATACGGGCAACTTCATTTGTTTTCTCTAATATTTTCTCGACACGTATACTTTCAAGATCTCTTTCTTTTGATTTTGTGATATCTCCCGTATGCATAAGTAACCCGCCAATTTTATCTTCACAAATATACCAGGGACGTACATCCCAATAAATCCATTGTACAGATCCATCAGCGCGGGTAAAGGGTGCTTCATCACAGGTGTCAATTGCTCCATTAAGGCATTTTTGATGATTTTCCTTCCAGTCATCACCTATTTCCGGGAAGAGATCATAATGAGAACGACCCAAAATTTCTAGCCCTTCCATTTTATAATCTGTTATCCATCTTTGGGATGCTGCCATGTAGCACATATTATTATCAAGCATGGCAATGGCGGTTGGGGCTTGGTCAATTAAAATTTTGTTATAAGCTTCTTTCGTTTCCAAATCTGTTTTGAGCTTTGATAGCTCTATCATATTCGATTTCAACTTGTTTTCGGAAATGGCTAATTCATTATTGGAATGCAAAAGCTCCTTATTTTTTTTAAAAAGTTGCTTTAAAGCAGGTACTAAAACAAATAGAAGTTCTCCCAATAATATTATAAAAGCAATAACTGCAAGAAAGTATATAGTGTTCTTTAATTTTTGAAGTTTATTACTAGCCTCCTTTTCGTATGAATTTACGATAAGATCCATATTTTCGAAAAAAGGAATTTCTGCTTCTGAAATTGTTTCTAATGAATTTTTTATTACTCCTGCTTCCGGATTATTAAGAATATCTCTACTTGAAGTTACTATTATGTTGTGATAGGGTTCAATAACATTGAACAATGAATCAATAACTTTACTATTCCCATTTTTTCTATTGGTTGAGTACAAATAATGTAGCGAAGTATCCCATTCATTAGTGAACTCTTTTAGTTTGTTAAGTGCATTACCAGAAGAGGCGGTGTTTTTATCGCGGTCAATAATAAAAACCTGGTTGGCAATTCTTTGGCTTAAATAACGCTGTTTACCTGATAAATTTATAATATGCGCGTCATCATTTTGCGAAGTGATACTATGATTAATAATAATTATTACCGAAATAATAATTATTACAATAGTGAGCAAGAAAATTAAATATCTATTTTTAATAGACTTAGTGAGGTTTTCCATTACTAAATCTATAAATGATTAGGGTTTAATAAACAAATGTGATTTTTTAGTATAAACCGGGGCGAGGCGAACCAGGGCATTTTCAGAATCATGTAGGGTTATAATTTACTAGGTAAAAGTGGGTTTGTTTTTAAATATTATTTAAGTTACTCCAGAATGAATATAAAAGAAAAGGTAAATAGATATGGGCTATAACTATTTCAACATGAGGACTTTCACACCTAATTCACTTATTTACGCTTATTTATAATCAATGTTTAAATGTGATATTTTTCAAATATAGTTTTTTTATTAAATAAAAAAAACTTTTCGGTTATTTTGAACAGAATTTAAAATTTCATACTAATATGGTATATAAAAAAACCAGTGTAAATCCATTTGAATTTATATTCATATTTCAGGACTGAACATTAAAAAAAATTTCTATAAATTAGTTTACTTTAGTTGACAATGAAAAAACACAATTATCAAATATCTATTGAATGGACAGGGAATCAAGGCACAGGAACATCTGACTATAAATCTTATAATAGAAATCATAAAATCAACTCCACAGGAAAATATGACGCGATAAATGGCTCCTCTGATCCTTCTTTTCTGGGAGATAAAACAAAATACAATCCTGAGGATTTATTTCTATCCTCTTTATCTGCTTGTCATATGCTTTGGTATTTACATTTATGTGCGACCAATAAAATTGTGGTAACTGAATATATTGACAATGCCAAAGGAGTTATGGAGGTCCTGGAGAATGGAATTGGAAAATTTGTGGAAGTCACCTTATACCCTCTCGTAAAAATTAAGAACGCTAAAATGATATCAAAAGCAAATGAACTGCACGCAGAAGCGACAAAAATGTGTTTTATTGCTAATTCTTGTAATTTCAAAATAAAATATAATCCAACAACTACATTTGAATAAAAACTGAAGGCAGCATCGGTTTCCGTCAAAAACGGGTTAAGTGCTTACCTACGCAAATACCCATTGCGGAGGCATTGTGCCCAATTAAAACCAAATTCTGTTATTTATCATGAAGGCGTCATTATATAAAATAAAGTTAAAATGTTTTTTGTTTCTAAACGATTGTTTAGTTTTGTCCTGTAATTAGAAATAATGGCACGAAAAAAAGAATATAAAGAGGAAGAAGTTATTGAAAAAGCAATGCGCTTATTTTGGCGCACTGGTTATGAAAACACTTCTATGCAAATGCTTGAAAAAGAAATGGGCATCAATAAGTTTTCTATATATTCTAGTTTTGGCAATAAACACGGTGTCTTCCTTGAAAGCTTAAAATGTTATAAAGAAAAGGTAAACGTGATGATTGATAAATTTAAAAACGCTTCAAATGGTGTTGAGGATATCAAACAATTTTTCTATGATTCTGTAAATGTGTGTTTTCAGGAAGGAAATCAAAAAGGCTGCTTAGTGACCAATACTTATAACGAATTTTCCGATAGTGAAGACGTAATAATAAAAGATCAAATGACATCTTTTATGGATAATCTAAAAAACTTATTCATTGAAAAATTAAAAATGGATGCTTCTAAAGATGAAGACACGATCCTAAAAGAAGCTAACTTTTTAGTATTGGCAAAACATGGTTTAGCAGCAGCTACCAGGGTCAATACGCGAAAAGAAATTGAAGACTATATAGATGTGACCTTCAAAAATATTTAAACATTTTTTTTAATCAATAACTAACCGAATGTTTAGTTATTTAATATCTTGAAATACAATGAAATTACAAGAACAATTAACTGCTTTAAAAAATGAAAATCTGGCGAAATTCCCGGAATAAGTAAGACAAAAGGTATTAGCAGATTTACAAAATCTATCTGACTCCGGAATTGTAGAAAAAGCACCAAAAGTTGGTGATAATATAACAGATTTCACTTTACCAAATCATTTAGGCACAATCATAAATCTTGAAACATTAAGAAAAAAAGGACCTGTTGTAATAGCATTTTATCGTGGTGGTTGGTGCCCTTATTGTAATTTGGATTGCGAGCATATCAGGCAATACTTCCTGAAATTAAGGTTTTAGGCGGAACACTAATAGCGATCACTCCAGAAAATCCAGATGAATCCTTAACGACTTCAGAAAGACACAATTTAGAATTTGATGTACTTACTGATGACAAGGCTCTCTATGCAAAAGAATTAGGCATCACATTTACCCTAAACGAAGAAATAAGACCCATCTATCAAAAATTTGGTATTGACATAGAAAAGCATAATGGTAAAGGTCAATTTGAAGTTCCACTTGCTTCAACATTTATAATAGATACCGATGGTACAATAGCTTTTTCATTTGTAAAAGCAGATTATACTTTTCGTGCAGAACCAGCTGCAATAGTAGAAGTCCTAAAATCACTTAAAAAGTAAAAATTAATTCATAACTGAACAAAAGTTTAGTTGATAATAACAATTAAAATTTAAAATCATGACAAAATTAAAAATTCACAATATCGAATCTGCTCCGGAAGCTAGCAAAGCATTATTAGAAAAATCACAAAAAGCATACGGAATGGTTCCTGGCTTACATGGTGTATTAGCTGGAGCTCCAGGAATTCTCGAAGCATACCAAACCTTACACGGGTTATTTGTAAACTCATCATTTAATGAAGAAGAATTAACTGTAGTATGGCAAACCATTAATGTAGAGCACGCCTGTCATTACTGTGTTCCTGCACATACTGGTATTGCAAAAATGATGAAAGTTGACGATGCTATAACAGAAGCATTACGTAACGAAACACCTCTGGAAAACCCAAAATTAGAAGCATTGCGTACTATGACATTAACTATTGTCCGCAATCGTGGTCACGTATCACAAGAAGATTTAGAGGCCTTTTATACAGCTGGTTACGGTGAGCAACAAGTGTTGGAAATCATTTTAGGATTATCTCAAAAAACAATTAGTAATTATGTAAACCATATTGCTAACACACCTGTAGATGCGCCTTCCCAAAAATTTGCCTGGTCAAAAGAAGATGTGGTATCATAAAAATACAGATTAATTGAAAGCTTTAAACCTTCCGCCTTGGTTGCGGAAGGTTTATTTAAAATCTAAGAACAAAACATGATCAAATTAACAGTAATGTATCCAAATACTTCAGATGTAAAATTCGACAAGGAGTATTATACAAATCAACACAGTCAATTACTTTCAAAATTATTAGGAGACGCAATCGTTTCTTCTGATATGAATTTCGGAATATCCGGAGCAACACCAGAAGCACCAGCACCTTATGTGGTAATCTCAAACCTTACTTTTGAAACATTAGAGTCTTTTCAGCAATCTTTTGGAGCAAATGACGAAAAGATTTTAGCAGATCTTCCTAATTTTACCAATGTGCAACCGCAAGTTCAAATTAGCGAAGTCATTTAAAATAAATTTCAATAAAAAATAAAAATGAAAGAAAAATTAAAAATAGATATTGTTTCAGATGTGGTGTGCCCCTGGTGTACCATTGGATACAAACGTTTAGAAAAAGCCATTACAGAACTAGGTATTCAAGATCAGGTAGAGATCGAGTGGCATCCATTTGAGTTAAATCCAAACATGCCTGCTGAAGGACAGAACGTACAAGAACATATTACCGAAAAATATGGTTCTACTTTAGATCAACAAAAAGAGTCACAGCAATTCATGACAGAAGCTGGTGCTGAACTGGGCTTTACATTCGATTATTTTGATGAAATGCGTATGGCAAACACCTTTGAGGCACATATTTTATTAGATTATGCCAAAGCATTTAATAAGCAAACCGAATTAAAAATGCGTTTAACTACAGCCTTTTTTAGTGAACGTAAAGATGTGTCCAACAGAGCTGTTTTAAAACAAGCTTTATTGGATGTTGGCTTAAATGCTGAAGAAGCACTCTTAAAACTAGATGATGATAACTCGCGTTACGAAGTAAAAAGCGAAGAAGCATATTGGCAAAATGCAGGAGTAAGTTCTGTTCCAACGATTGTCTTCAACAGAAAAAGCAAAGTTACAGGAGCGCAACCTATTGATGTATTTAAGAAGGTGTTAACCGAAGTCATTGAAGCAACCTAAATATTAAATCAATATTGATAAAAAATTCTGATTCTACCGTTGCCTCAAAAGAAAAATTAAATAATTATTTTTTTTCCAAAATAGTCAGCCACAAACAGCAGTTTGTGGCTGACTATTTTGGTTTCCCCCAGGATTTTCTCCAGAATTCAAAAAGAGTTTTGTACTTGTGAGGTTATGTCTTAAATTTACGCTTCTGCCAAAACTGCAAAACGTTATTTCTATATCACCAGGCATACCTTAAAAAAAATCTAATTACAGGAAAATGAAAACGAAAACTAACGCATTTCAAAAGATTATTGATGATAGAAAATTTATACTATCATGTTTTGAAGAAATGTTGATGCGTATAAATGAGGACGAAACACTCAAACTCTTACAGTTAAATGAAATATCTGATAAAGAAATTAAACAGATTTCTGTTTCTGACGAGAAAATCATACAAACCTTAGGTATTTATTTTCAGTTAATAACTTTGGTAGAGGAAAACGCTGCAACACAATATCGCAGGCAACTCGAAAATCATGGAGATGTATCCTCAAATCGTGGTTCTTGGGGGGAAACATTCAAAATTTGGATTGAGCAAGGGATGAGTGAAGATGAAATGATCAAAATATTATCTTCATTAAATGTATCGCCAGTTTTAACCGCTCATCCAACAGAGGCAAAAAGAGTTACAATTATTGAATTGCATAGAGAGTTATATTTGTTATTGGTGCAGAGAGAAAATTCTACTTTTTCCAAAACTGAGAAAAACGCGCTACGTGAAAAAATCATCAATTTATTAGAGCGTTGGTGGAGAACAGGAGAGATATATCTTGAAAAACCAGACATACCTTCAGAACGAAATAACATTGTATATTATCTAAGTAAAGTATTCCCTTTAGTATTAGAAAATAGTGATCAGCAGTTGAAAGATTCATGGATAGGCATGGGCCTTGATCCTGAAAAATTGAGCCAACCCGAGAATTATCCACATTTTAGTTTTGGTAGTTGGGTTGGAGGCGACCGTGATGGACACCCTTTTGTAACTCCAAGTATTACACAAGATACCCTATTGCTTCATCGTACAGACGCATTGGATATTATCCATGAACAATTGGTGAAATTAGCTTCACGCATGACTTTGTCTGCCATTAGTAACCCCGTTACACCTGACTTTCTTGAGGTTGTGAGCAGACAAGCAAAAGCTCTGGGAAAACCAGGAGAAAACGCCTTAAAGCGAAATCCATACGAACCTTGGCGTCAATACCTCAGCCTTTTGGTTATTAAAATGGAAAATACGATCGCTCAAAAACTTAGCGATTCAAATTCTTACTACAGATCGAGTAAGGTTTTACAAGAAGACTTGAAATTTATTAGAAACGTTTTAATAGAAATTGGAGCAAAAGGTATTGCTGTAGATATTGTTTTTCCGGTTGAACGGATGGTTCAATGTTTTGGGTTTCATCTTGCCAAATTAGATATTCGCCAAAACAGTACCTACCACGAAAAAGCAATCACTCAGATCTTGCAGAAATCCGGCTTTGAAAAATATGATTTTCATAATTGGGATGAAGAAAAACGTGTTGATTTTTTGACAAAGGAATTAGAAAAACATGCTCCCATAACCAATATCACGATATCTTATGGTGAAGAGGCAGATAACGTATTGGATTGTTTTAGAGTAGTAAGGCAGCACATTAATCAATATGGTCCAGATGGAATAGGATCTTTAATTGTTAGTATGACAAGAAGCCTTAGTGATTTATTGGTCGTGTACCTTTTGATGAGAGAAACACAACTATTGGGTACAAATTTACGGGTAGTCCCATTATTTGAAACGATTCCTGATTTAGATATGGGCCATATAGTTTTAGATGAGTTTTTGAATCATCCTATCACCAAAGAACGTCAAAAATTAGTTTCAAATACGCAAGAAGTAATGCTTGGGTATAGCGATAGTAATAAAGATGGAGGTCCGTTGGCAAGTAAATGGAATCTCTACAAAGCTGAAGAACGCCTAAGTGAAGTTGGTAAAAAACATAATACCGTAATTTTCTTTTTCCATGGAAGAGGTGGAACAATAAGTAGAGGAGGCGGAAAATATCACCGTTTTATGGAAAGTATGCCGCAACATTCAGTGAACGGCCAAATAAAATTAACAGTACAGGGAGAATCCATTGCACAACAATTTGGAAATCCTTTAACAGCTACATACAATCTAAATATGTTAGCATCTGGAGTTGCACGCCAAACTATGCAATTTTCTTCTGTTAGCATTCAAAATCCTTATCCTTACGACACCTTAGATTGGCTTACCGAAAAATCCCTGAAATATTACCAAAAGATGATTGGAGAGCCGGATTTTATTCACTTTTTTAGTCATGTAACTTCAATTGATGTTTTAGAGAAAAGTAAAATTGGTTCTCGCCCGGCCCGAAGATCGGGGCAACGCACATTGAGTGACCTGAGAGCGATTCCATGGGTGTTTAGTTGGAATTTATCGCGCTTTTCCTTGACAGGTTGGTTTGGCGTAGGACAAGCTTTAAAAGAACTCAAGAAACAAAAACCTTCAGAATTTGAAGAACTAAAACAATTTGTTGACACCTGGCCTTTTTTAAAATTCCTGCTCATACAAATAGAAACGAATTTAATCCTCGCCAATTCTAACCTGATGAAGACGTATGCAGAATTGGACTCTAATAAAAATAGCAGGTCAAAACTTTTAAACATGATTCTAACCGATTATGAAGATGGCATGGTTCATATTGAAGATATACTCGGAGGTTCAGCATCCATTAGAAGAACAGGACAGTTTGAGAATATGAAATGGCGTGAAAAAGAGTTGAACGTATTGCACGAACTTCATATTAAGTATTTAAAGGAATGGAGGGCAATAAAGGATACCGATGCTGTTGAAGCAGATAAAATACTAACAAAACTGTTGTCAATTATAAATTCATTGTCAGGTGGCTTAAAAAATACAGGCTGAAAACCAAATAATTTAATGGCTATTTCATTTAGCAAACTAGCAGAAAAAAACCCTTTTTTACCCCTTCAGGTAGAGGGTTTTTTTTCTGCTAGTTTGTGTTGAATGAACCTGTTTCTTGCTGGAATGCCAATTATCGGAATTGGACCATTTGATCTTAACAACTGTGGTTTACAAGTCTTAATTTGGGTTTACCAAACCCTATTAATAGCTTTTTCACCTAACCGATCCTATAAATCTAAATTTCTGCCTAATTGTAATCCCAAGTTTTAAAAGCTTATTTTAGTTGGTAATTGGCAGGAAACTTAAGTTTTTAGACAGACTGCCGTTAGCGGTCATGTAATATGAAAAACAGCCTTTTAACTTTATTACTTTTATTAGTAGCCTGCAATTCCCAAAGAATTATAAATCAGGATAAATACATAGTTTTTGATAATATTAATATAATTGATGTTATCAACGGGGGCATCATTGAAAATCAAACCGTAGTCATTAAAGACTCAATTATTGATTTTATTGGCACTGAATGGAAAAGTCCACCTAATTCAAAAATCAATAGAATTAATGGTTTTCATAAATACCTGATTCCGGGCCTATGGGATATGCATTTTCATTTGAGTTGGGAAAAAGGAAATGATTCCCTCCTGTTTCCTGCTCTTTTTGCCAATGGAATAACTGGAATTAGAGATATGGGTGGAGATTTGGAAATTCAAAACAAAATAAAGGAAGCAAATAAAATAAGACCTGAAATATATGGTGCCGGACCAATTATCGATGGTAACCCGCCTGTAATGTATGACTTTTCAATTCCTGTTGATACACATACGGATATTTCAAAATTGCTCGACAGTATCACTAACCTCGGTTCAGATTTTATAAAAACCTATTCTTTAATTAAATATTCGGAATTAAAGAAGATAGCAGATTATACCAAAAGAAATAATATAACTTTTGCAGGGCATTTATCCGAATATATTGATCCGGAAGTATCCATAAATTTAGGACAAAAAAGCATAGAGCATCTCAATAGACTGGATGAAATTTGGGCAACAGACTCAACAAGAATTTACGGAATTGCCGAAATAATGATTAAAAATGGAACCTGGTTATGTCCCACTTTAGATATTTATTATAATAAAATGAAGATGCGGGATACTTCCATATTTGAAAATAAATATGAGAACTACATCCATCCTATTTTAGCTAAAGAATGGAATAAAAGCAGGGAAAATGCAATCTCCAAAAAGGATAGTTTGTATTGGCAAAAAAAAGAACAGGAATTCAACCGAAATTCCAGGTTAGTTTATTTTCTTCAAAAAAAAGGCGTTAATATTTTAGCAGGAAGTGATTTTGCCGGAATGCCTTATGTGTATCCAGGAATTGGTCTTATAAAAGAATTGAAACTTTTGAATAAAGCAGGCCTTTCAAATTTAGAAGTTATACAAACTGCAACTATAAACCCCGCTAAATATTTTTCAATCAGCAATAACTTCGGTTCCGTAACAGTTGGGAAATTTGCCGATTTAGTGGTTTTAAATGAAAATCCATTAACCGAAATTGGAAATATAGAAGCAATTGAACTGGTAATAAAAAAAGGTGAAATAGTAATAAACACTACTGCTATCATCGGTTCCCGCAAATAACAGGTTTAATTGGAAAAGTGTCATTTAAAATCCTAAGCAAGAAAATGGTGAAGCAGACAATACCGCGCCCTACTCCCGAAAATTGTGTTCACCCAGACCATCAGACTGTCTTAAAATCTGTATTATATCTTCAGTTTTAGAAAAAAAACTCGCTTAATATCACATAATCAACAGTTTAAAAAACCTTATTTTGATTTATTATAAATAATTAGGATAATCCAAAATACCTATATATTTTTGGTTAAAATTAACTATTTATATTTAGTCTAAATAAAAACAATGAAGAAACTATTACAACTACTGACTTTAATTTTGCTATCTAATTTAGCATTAGCACAAAACAGAACCTTAAGCGGAACTATAACGGATAATGACCAAACGTCCCTTTTGGGAGTAAATGTTTCCATAAAAAACACAACAAAAGGAACACAAACCAATGAAAAAGGATACTTTGAAATTGACAATACAGAATCCGGAGATTATATACTTTCAATTTCCCATTTAGGTTTCAAAACCAAAGAAATTAAATTCTCGATTTTAAGTGGTCAAAACAAAAAATTAGGTGCAATAGTTCTATATGAAGGAAACGAAATTTTAGGAGAAGTAATCATCGAAGGAGAGCGTCGAAATAAATTTTCAAGAAAAAAGACAGCGTATGTTTCTAAACTTTCCCTAAAAGACATTGAAAACACACAAGTGTATAGTACTATAACCAATGAGCTTTTGAAGTCTCAAGTAGTTACAAATTTTGATGATGCGTTAAAAAATGCAACCGGAGTTGAGAAATTATGGGCTTCCACCGGTCGTGGAGGTGATGGTGCCGGCTATTATTCACTTCGTGGATTTTCAGTACAACCACAATTGGTTAACGGACTTCCAGGATTAACAAACGGAACTATTAATCCTGCAAATATTGAACGCATTGAAGTATTAAAAGGTCCTTCTGCCACTTTGTTTGGAAACGCAGTAAGTTCCTATGGTGGACTTATTAATGTGGTTACAAAAAAACCTTATATTGGTACTGGTGGGGAATTATCTTTCACGTCTGGATCCTATGGTCTAAATCAAATAATCGGAGATTTCAATACTGCATTAAGTAAAAAGGATGATTTATATTTTAGATTAAATACAGCTTATAGCACAGAGCAAAGCTTCCAGGATGCTGGTTTTCGAAAATCATTTTTTGTTGCACCTTCATTGTCCTACAAAGTAAATAACCAGTTGTCTTTCTCTTTTTATGGGGAAATTACACAAGCAGAACAAACCAATCCCACCTTTTTATTTTTAAACAGAAGTGCACCTACAGAAGCAGAAAATCTAGACGAATTGGGTTACAACAACAAACTATCGTTTACAAGTAATGACTTGACACTTGAAAACCCAACGCAAAATTATAGGGTTGAAATGGATTATAAATTGTCTGATACCTGGCAATCGCAAACATTGCTTTCTAAAAGCTCGACCTCAACAAACGGCTATTATTCCTATTTATTCGATTACGGGGTTTTAGGTAATAATACATTTTCTCGCTTCATCAACAAACAGAATGCCAATACCCAGACGACAGATATTCAGCAAAACTTTACTGGCGACTTTAAAATAGCATCCTTAAGAAACAGAATGGTTATAGGATTAGACTACTTCAATGAAACCCAAACAAACAATAGCACAGGATATGCGTTTTACGGGAATATCACTCCAGAGGGTGGTGCAAATGGAGACAATCCTTTTACGGCAGACGTTGAAACAGATGCATATCCACTTTCAACCTCAGGAGTAGATGCCGTATTAGCATCACAAGGGGTTAGTAACGTGAAATCCAAATACCATATTTCCAGCCTCTATGCATCTGACGTGATAAATGTTACAGAAAATCTTTCTGCAATGGTTGGTCTGCGTGTGGACAGGTTTGATAATGAAGGTGATTTGACCAATCCTGATGATGATTTTGACCAAACCCTGCTTTCTCCTAAATTCGGAATTGTGTATCAGCCTATAAAAGACAAATTATCTGTATTTGGAAACTACCAAAACGGTTTTACAAACGTTGCGCCTCTGTTAGTGGGTAACCCTGATGAGGGACCACAAACTTTACAATCTTTTGACCCGGAACAAGCGAATCAATTAGAGTTTGGTGTAAAAACCAACCTTTTTAACGACAGATTTAATGCAACCTTAAGCTATTATGATATAAAAGTTAAAGACCGGGTAATAACTGACCCATCATCATTATTTAATAAAATACAAGGAGGGGAAGTAGTGAGCAAAGGTTTCGAAATTGAAATTAATGCAAACCCAATTAGTGGATTAAACATTAGAGCTGGTTATAGCAATAATGACAGTGAAACAACAAAATCTGATAATACCGAAATCTTGAACCGAAGACCACTTGAAGCAGGACCGGAAACCTTGTATAATTTTTGGGCAAATTACGAATTTCAAGAAGGGAATTTAGAAGGTTTTGGGCTTGGCTTTGGATTTAATGGAGCAAGTGAACGCCTTGCAATAAATTATGAATCTACCGGAGAATTTATGTTGCCTAGTTATACTATAGCAAATGCATCCGTTTTTTATCAAGCAGATAAATATAGAATTGGTTTAAAATTAAACAATGCTTTTAATAAAGAATACTACAAAGGTTGGTCTACAATTAATCCTCAAATGCCAAGAGCTTTAATAGCAAATATATCCTATCAATTTTAATTAGTCAAATTAAGAAGGGCAAGCCTTTTAAGGATTGCCCTTTTAAAATTACAAGTAATGACATTTAAAAAAATAATATTTCAGTTACATAAAATTCTAGGCCTTGCCACCGGCTTAGTTGTTTTTATTGTTGCTATTACAGGTTGCTGTTGGGCTTTCAGAGATGAAATTGAAGATCTTTACGATGACTATAAAAAAGTTGCGCCACAAAACGAGGCCATTTTAACTCCAACGAAGGCTAAAGAGTTTGCAAAAGAAGTGTTTCCAAATAATTCAGTTCACGGAACTGTTTTTAAAAAGGCTGACGATGCAATTGAAGTGATTTTTTATGATGCGGAACCTGGATTTTATCAAAGTGTTTTTCTTAATCCATATTCAGGTGAAGTCATTCAGGTTAATAACCATTTTACCGGATTTTTTGCATTTATTCTTGACGGACATATGCACTTATGGATGCCAGATGCAATTGGTGAGCAGGTAGTAGGTGTTTCCATTTTGATCTTCATATTAATTATTATTTCAGGTTTCATTTTATGGCTCCCCAAAAAACGAAAAAAATTAAAGCAGCGCCTAAAATTTGATTGGAAGAAAACCACACGCTGGAAGCGTAAAAACTTTGATTTACATACCGTAACTGGATTTTACATATGTTCACTTGCTTTAATCCTGGCTTTTACTGGATCTATGATGTCTTATAATTGGCTGAAATATGTTGTTTATAAATCTACCGGAGGAGAAAAAGAAACTGCATTTATTATTCCTGAAAATAAAACCGAAAGTATCGTGAATAATGAAACAATTCCAATGGATCATTTAATTGTGAAGCTATGGGAAGAATCGCCGGATGCTGAAAGCTTTGAATTGCATTACCCACACACAAAAGACGAAAGTATTTATGTAGAAGTGTCAAACAGCAAAGGATTATACTATGATTCTGACTTTAGATTTTTCGACACAAATACGTTGGAAGAGATAGAAACACCAGGCGTCTATGGGAAATATGAGAATGCAAAAGTAGCCGATAAAATATTGCGAATGAATTATGATATACATATCGGGGCAATTGGCGGAATTGCCGGGAAAATTATTGCATTCCTGGTTAGTTTATTAACTGCAACTTTACCAGTAACAGGAATTTTATTGTGGTATGGACGAAATTATAAAAAGAAAAAGGCTGTAAAAAATATTAAAATTTAATATAAAAATTAGTGTTTTATAGGAACACTTTATACTTCAAATAATGTATTTAAAAAACAGCAGTTAAGAGTTAAACATAGGTTTTATTCTTAATTGCTATTTCTTTATTGTTCCGTTAAACCTGCCTTTTAATCCAATACTTAAAAATACGTTAATCACAAGTGTCACAAAAAATTTAGTCTGATTAAGTGGATGACAATTCCCTTCCCCATGTATCCAAACTTCTCAATATATTTTCCAGAGATTTTCCTTGGATTGTAAGTTCATACTCAACTTTTGGGGGAACAACCGGAAACACTTTTCTGCTAATAAGACCATCTTTTTCCAATTCCCTCACAGTTTGAGTGAACATCTTATTTGAAATATTTGGAACCTTTTTCTGTAATATTCCGGAACGAAGACAACCTTCCAATAAGTGAAATAAAACCAAAGGCTTCCATTTTGTACCTATTAGATTCATAGTATGATTAAGAGGACAATAAACTTCACTCATAATTAAATTTTAAATAACTGATTATCAACATTTAACTCTTTTAGTAACCTATATTACTTTTAGGTAACTTATTGTTTAAGAGGCAAATATACCCGTAATTTGCACTATAAAAAATTAGATCAATATGAAATCAAAAGAAAATTATCCAAAATCATTTTCCCATATAGGAATTACAGTTCCAAACATAAAAGAAGCTGTGAAATTTTATTCGGAAGTAATGGGATGGTATATAATTATGGAACCTTCCACTGTAAAGAAAGAAAAAGAAACCGCAATCGGACAGATGTGTATTGATGTTTTTGGTGAAGATTGGGAAGAATTTGAAATTGCCCATTTATCAACTTCAGATGGTATTGGAATTGAGTTATTTTCGTTCCCACACGGTTTCAAGGAAGCTCCAGAATTTAACCCTTTCAATACAGGACTTTTCCACTTTTGTGTACAAGATCCTAATATTGAAGACTTAGTTGAAAAGGTAGTTTCTTATGGAGGTAAACAAAGAATGCCTATTAGAGAATATTATCCAAATGATAAACCATATAAAATGTGTTATGTGCAAGATCCGTTCGGGATTGTATTTGAAATATACACACATAGTTATGAGCTTACTTACTCTTCCGGAGCTTATACAGAATAGTGCTGCAATTAATAATAAAAACCTTGTTTTAACTTAAAGCAAGGTTTTTTATAGCGTTAAATTAGGCACAACACTCGTGCCTTTGGTGTGAAAAATCCTTTTCTTGCAGCCACAAAATAGAGTATATAAGTTTTAATTTCTTCAGTCGGAATACCATGAAAAGAATATTATTGATTTTAACTATAACAACACTTATTGGCTGCAAATCTGTTAGCGCTCCTACTATATCAGACAATAAAATAGAAGAAGTTGCTTCTTTTAAAGGTCAGCAGGTTACTGGATTAAGCATAAGTGAACAAGGAAGAATCTTTGCTAATTTTCCGCGATGGAGAAAGGGAGTAGTTAACTCAGTGGTAGAAATTGATAAAAACGGAATTTCTCATGCCTTTCCAGATGAAAATTGGAATTCCTGGGAAATCGGCCAACCTGAGAAAGACCTAGTTTTTATAGCGGTACAATCTGTGATCGCATCTGAAGATGAATTATACGTGCTAGATACCCGTAACCCTCTTTTCAAAGGCGTTTTGGATAACCCAAGAGTATTCGTGTTCAATCTTGAAACTCATACTCTTAAACGAACTTATATTTTCCAGGAGGATAGTTTCCATCAGGATTCCTATATAAATGATCTGCGAATAGATAAGAAAAAAGGAAAAGCTTATTTCACAGATTCCGGACATGCAGGATTGGTGATCCTAGATCTGGTTGATGGCACGACCAAAAGAGTCCTGGATAACCACTACTCTACCCTGGCAGAAAAGGATCATTTAATTATAGGAGGTAATAAGTGGAACAACACCGTACATTCTGATGGTATTGCACTGGATACAGAGAACGATCAGCTTTATTATCATTCCCTAACCGGATATAATCTATATTCCATCCCAACTGATGTTTTGATTAATGGCACCCAGGCAGACCTTCAGAAAGAAGTGAAATTTATTAAGAAAACACCTGCTCCAGATGGAATGCTCTTCGATACAAAAGGAAATCTATATTTTGCAGATCTGGAAAATCAAAAAATAATGAAATTTAATATTTCCTCTGGAAAAATGAACACGTTTGCAGAAGGAGAAAAAATTAAATGGGCTGACACCTTCAGTATTTATAAAAATACACTCTATTACACCAACTCCAGGATCAATGAGATAAATGGCCCAATAACAGATATGGAGTTTAATATCAATAAAATAGATTTGGATTAGTTCTATAAATTTGTACAAAGGTTATTCCTGGAATTTTCTTCATATACTTTCAAATTTTAGCAAAGCTTTAATGTATAGGGTTAAATAAAACTTAAACTCTATTTAAAAAATGAATGAACGTTCATTTTTATGTAGGTTTGCATCAGAATCATAAGAATATGAGCGCAACTTCAAAAAGTCAAACAAAAAGAGAAGCACTTGTAAGGGCTACAATAAAACTTGTAAATAACAACGGTTTTCATGCAGCTCCCATGTCCAGGATCGCAAAAATGGCAGAAGTTTCCCCTGGAACCATCTACCTCTATTTCGAAAATAAACAAGACCTGATAAATCAGGTTTATATTGAAGTAAAGGCCTCATTTAGCAATTTTGCTTTTATGGATTATGAGGAACACTTTTCTGTTGAAAAAGGTTTTGAAAAGATCTGGAAGAATATTGCCGTATTCAAATTGAAAGATGTGGAAGAAGCCATGTTTCTTTCTCAATGTGATAATACCCCAATGATGGATGAAGCCAGCAGAAAAGAAGGTTTAAAACATCTGCAGCCATTATTGGATCTTTGGGTACGTGGGCAGAATGAAGGGATCATTAAAAAAGTTTCCCCTTATATGCTATATGCATTCAGCATTTACCCAATGGCATTTTTAATGAATATGCAACAGCGTGAGCTTTATCAATTATCATCTAATCATATAGATGAAGCCTATAAAATGGCATGGAATAGTATTAAAATTTAAATAATATAAAATTATGAGCACAACTAAAACGATTAATTTAAAGAACAGACCAGCCGGAAAACCAGAATTGACAGATTTTGACTTTACGACTTCTGAAATTTCTGAATTACAAGAAGGAGAAGTTTTATTAAGATCTGAATATGTTTCTGTAGACCCCTATTTGAGAGGAAGAATGAGCGATGCGCCGTCTTACATCCCCCCATTTGAATTAAACAAACCAATTGCTTCCGGGATTATTGCAGAGGTTATAGAATCTAAAAACAGCAATTTTAGTAAAGGAGATTATGTTTCTGGAATGTTAGAGTGGAAAGAAACCCAAGTAGCAAAAGGCGATGGTCTTTTAAAGGTAGATCCAGAAAAAGCGCCACTTTCAGCTTATTTAGGGATTTTGGGAATGACAGGCCTAACCGCTTATTTGGGACTAACGGAGATAGGGAAACCAAAAAAAGGTGAAACCTTAATTGTATCTGGTGCTGCCGGTGCTGTAGGAAGTGTGGTTGGACAAATTGGCAAAATCCTTGGCTTACGGGTAGTAGGTATTGCCGGAACTGATGAAAAGGTAGAAATGCTGAAATCTAAATTCGGTTTTGATGAAGGTATCAATTATAACACTACTAAAAATATGACTGAGGCCATCGCCAAAGCATGTCCAGATGGTGTAGATGTATATTTTGACAATGTTGGGGGAGAGATCTCTGAAGCTGTTCTTTTTAACATCAATAAGTTCTCAAGAACCATTAATTGTGGCGCAATCTCTGTTTATAATAACACCGAACTTCCTAAAAGCATTAGCGTACAACCCTTTTTAATAAAGAAAAGTTCTTCTATGCAAGGATTCGTGATCTTTGATTATGTAGAGAAACATCCCGCAGGAATCAAACAATTATCAGAATGGTTAAATCAAGATAAGCTTAGTTATTCTGAAACAATTGTAGAAGGTTTTGACAATATACCTCAAGCTTTTCTAGGCCTTTTCAACGGAAAAAACAAAGGGAAAATGGTTGTTAAGATTTAACAATAAAAGTGGCATTAGAATTGAGTGCTCCTGACTTATTAATTAATAATAAAGATAGAACCTAAATGAAATTAACACATATAATAGTACTGGCTTTAAGTTTAAGCAGTTTAACAGCAAACAGCCAGAATAATACAAATAGCGATAAGCAAAATAAAGATCAAAAGAAGGTTTTGTTCGTCTTGACCTCTCATGACGAGTTGGGTGATACCGGCGAAAAAACAGGATTTTGGGTAGAAGAGTTTGCTGCACCCTATTATAATTTACTCGATAAAGGGGTTAAAATTACCATAGCATCTCCTAAAGGAGGAAAAGCTCCTATAGATCCCAGAAGTAAAGCAGAAGCAAGTCAGACGGAAGCTACGAAGCGTTATAATAATGATAAGGCAGCTCAGAACCTTATTAATACAACAGTGAAACTTGAAAATATAAAAGCTGATGATTTTGATGCCGTATTCTATCCGGGAGGACATGGGCCACTTTGGGATCTTGCTGAAAGTGAAACTTCCATCGCATTGATCGAGACTTTTAATGAGCAGAAAAAACCGATCGCTTTTGTATGTCATGCCCCTGGAATATTAAAAGACGTTAAAAATGCAGAAGGTGAGCCTTTTGTAAAAGGGAAAAACGTTACAGGCTTTACAAATACTGAAGAAGAGGCGGTGCAATTAACCAAGGTTGTTCCATTCTTAGTAGAAGATATGCTAAAGGCAAAAGGAGGAATTTATACCAAAGCTGCTAACTGGAATGTTCATGTGGTTCAGGACGGGAATTTGATCACCGGACAAAATCCGGCATCTTCCAATAAAGTAGCTGATACATTATACGAGTCACTTAAATAGATAACGCGCACTGATATTTTAAAGCCTGTAACTCTGGAGTTACAGGCTTTTTCTATTAATATATAAAAGAAAAACAAGCCTATTAATTAGTTGAATTTTGACTTTGGAAACAACTCACTTCAAAAAGGACAAATATTTACCAATAACATTTCTCTGCTTGCGCTAATGGTGTGCGTTGGCAAGAAGTTTAAAAAAAATGTAAAATTATCTTAATACATTTCTACATATCGGTAATTATAGATATATTTGCTGAATGGATTTAAAAACAGCAACGGAAATAGGTAAATGTTTATCTAACCAAACCAGGGTTCAAATAATGGAATGGCTTAAACAACCGGAAAAAAATTTTCCACCACACGAATCACTAAGGCACTTTAATGATGGGGTTTGTGTAACGTATATCCACGAAAAAGCAGGATTATCACAATCAACTATTTCCAGCTATTTAACTAATATGGAAAAATGTGGTCTTTTAATATTGACAAGACACGGAAAGTGGTCTTATTTAAAAAGGAATGAAAAAGTGATCAAACAATATACTGACTTTATAACCTAAAAAAAATTGAATATACATATCGACATATTCCAATATAACAAACTATGAGAACCATAATTGATGTTTTAGGTTAGTCAGGATCGGGATTTATAATCCTGGTTATGCCCTCACACTTATTGAGAATAAAAAATATTTGGAATATGGAAAATATCTCAATTTATTAGGTGGACTTTTAATAGCCATAAATTGTTATTATTACAATGCAATTCCACCTTTTGTAACCAATTTACTTTGGAGTGTTATTGCCACCTTGACTATTTACAAAACAAGGAAGAATAAAATAAATTGTAACAAAAACTCAATGTTTAACTTAAAAATGTAAAGAATGAAAATTTTGATCATAGGTGGAAATGGAACTATTGGAAAAACAGTTGTTTCCCATTTTAAAGAAGATAATGAAGTTTTAATCGCGGGTCGTAGTAAGGCCGATGTAACTGTTGATATTTCCGATAGTAATTCGATAAAAACAATGTTTGAAAACACAGGTAAAGTAGATGCCATTATTTGCATAGCTGGAGAAGCAAAGTGGGACTTTTTCAACAAATTAACTGAGGATGATTATTATATCGGATTGAAAAGTAAGCTGATGGGACAGGTAAACCTTGTACGAATTGGTCAAAATTATCTAAACCCAAATGGTTCGGTTACACTTACTACAGGGGTTTTGGCAGATGATCCAGTTGTTCAAACCACCAGTGCTGCAATGGTAAATGGAGGAATTCATAGTTTCGTAAAAGCGGTAGCATTAGAGCTAGAAAACGGGATTCGGGTGAATGTAGTTTCTTCTGATATGGTAGAGGATGCCTACGAAAAGTATAAAGATATTTTTCCAGGTCACAATCCAGTGCCAATGAACAAAGTGATCAACGGATATGTACGAAGTGTAAAAGGGAAAGGAAATGGCGAAATCATTAAAATTTCCAATTAAAAAACACAAAGCTTAATCCCATTTATTAAAAAATATAGAACAATTAAATTCTATATCGTTTTAAGATTACACTTATCTGAAGATCCTATACCTCTCAATATGGTATTTAAATTATCAGTATAAATTCAAAGTGACTTCTTACCATTTTATAGGAAGTAGAATAGTTTAAATTAAACGTAATGGAAATAAAGGAGATCAACATAAAAAATATCGCGCAGTATTGTATAAACAACGTGTTCAGAACAAATACTAATCAAGCAGGTTTTGTTCATCTTGACTTTGGCAAACAAATAGGTTCCAATCAACTAAGATCAATTATGGTTGACCTAAAAGCTGAATTTTCTAAGTATACAGCTGAGCAATTCAATAAAACATTATCGTACCAATGGTTAGGGCGCTTTGACCAACAAGTAACCACGCCTTACCATCTGGACAATGCCGGAGACCAATCATTTCTTATGTTGGGATATGAGCCGAGTGAAATAGAAAGTGAACTATACCTTGCAGATTACCACAAATTTTCAAGGGAAAGTGAGACTGCTTCAAATCAGCATTTTGACAAAACTTATCCAATATTTAAAGGGGACGAAACACTTCTTAAACCATATATAACTGAAGTGAGTCCATTTAAGAAAGACACCTATAAAATTATTTTGCTAAATAACAGTAACTCAAACCCCGAAAATGAAACTCTGGGAGTATTCCATATGGCCCGGATTATAAAACAGGACTTAAATAAAAGTAGGGTTATAAATTCAATGATGTTGAATATGATGTCCGAAAGCGAAAATAATGAAAAGGAAATTAGTGAAGATGAGTTTAAAACCACTGATCATATTAGCAAATAGAACCTGAGAAAAAGGAATATGAATCCTGGCTAAATACTTGAAAATAAAAATGCTAGTTGTCTACATCGGTTACATTCAAATAGCAGGCATTCCAATTAAAAGGGAATTTTAGAGTTCAGGTAACTAAACAACGGAGCCCAAAAGAAAGCCCTCCCACTCCCACTAATTGCTCATACCAAGACTGTTAGAGAACAACCCAAAAAGAAACTTCTGAGCTCAATAAAATTGAACTCAGAAAATAGAAAAATAGGTTATCTTTAAGTAAATTTAAAAATATGCTCACAGATGTTAATCCCAAATTACCAATGCGTAATAAAACTGCTACTAAGGAATATTACATAAAAAAATTGGGATTTGAAGAATTTGGTAATACTGAATATGATAGCTACTTAATGATCCAAAAGGATAAAATTCAAATCCATTTTTTTGAATTTAAAGACCTTGACCCCAAGGAGAACTACGGACAAATCTATATAAGAACCGATAATATTGAAAATCTATATCAGTCCTTCCTGGAAAAAGAGATCAAAATACATCCTGCGGGAAGCTTGCAAATAAAGCCTTGGGGCCAAAAAGAGTTTGCACTTCTTGATCCTGACAATAATTTGTTGACATTCGGACAAAATATTTAAATAAATAGTAAACCTCATCACAACCTTGGTTGCCAGCAAATAGCGGGCGTATTTTCAAAGAAAATAATTAACTTCACCAATAAGTCTGGTCCAAGCTGACAATCCCGATAGCTATCCGGAGCGTTCCCTACCCCGCCAACTTGCGTTTGCCGAGACCGATATTTAATGGTACTCATCATAAAAAGAGATTAAATGACTATAAAAAACGTAACAATTGCTGGAGCAGGAGTTTTAGGTTCACAAATAGCCTGGCAAACAGCTTTTCACGGTTTTAATGTAACTGTGTACGATGTCTCCAAAAATGCAATAGAAAGAGGAAAAAAATTTCATAAGGAATTTGCTGAAATATTTATAGCTACTTATGGAGCAACGCAAGAAGATATAGATGCTACTTTAACCCGATTATTTTATACAACTAATTTAGAAGACGCCGTAAAAGATGCTGATTTAATTAGTGAATCTGTGCCAGAAAAACTTGAGATAAAGCAAAGTTTTTATACCGATCTCGCAAAATATGCACCTGAGAAGACTATTTTCACAACTAATTCTTCAACATTGCTGCCAAGTATGTATGCTAAAGAAACAGCACGTCCGGAAAAGTTCCTGGCATTACATTTCGCAAACCCTGTTTGGAAGGCAAATGTTGCTGAGGTCATGATGCATTCCGGAACAGATCCACAGTATTTTGATATTATTTTAGAATTTGCAAAAAATATAGGAATGGTGGCAATTCCAATTCATAAAGAGCAGGCTGGTTATGTGCTAAATTCAATATTAGTTCCATTACTTTCTGTGGCACAAAAATTATTTTTTGATGGAGTTTCTGATTACGAAAGTATAGATAAAACGTGGATGATTAGTACAGGTGCGAAAATTGGTCCTTTTGGTATTATTGATAGCGTTGGAATGCAAACAGTATATAATATAGCTCTTAACAATGGAACAAAAACAAATGACCAATCAATGATAGATAGAGCAAACAAAATTAAAACCGAATGGATTGATAAAGGTAAAATAGGAAAGAGTACAGGGGAAGGTTTTTATAAATATCCTAATCCCAAATTTCAAGATCCTGGTTTTTTGTCTTAAACATTTTTGCTGCCTCAAACGCTACACATATAGTGGATTTTAGTACTATAACTGAATTTTCAAGCATTTAATTAGCATCGCCAAATCTTAGATTTGACGTTTAAACTGTTCCTTAGATCTGCTGTAAAAAGCTTCCTCTGAATAATTAAAAAAAATGAATGGAATTGAAATATTAACCGAAAGGACCAAATTAAGATTGATCGAGTTATCCGACCTGGAACCAATTCACTATCTTCTGTCTTTGCCCGAAACCGATGAATTTAATGCTTTAGGGATCCCAAAAAATATTGACGAAACCAAATTGATAATTGAACCCTGGATTTCCGAAAATAAGATGAATGAAATCAAAAACTACACCTTTGCAATTGAGAAAAAATCAGACGGAAAATTCATTGGTCTTTTTGGATTAATACTCGGAAACGAAAAATATAAAAGAGGAGAAGTTTGGTATAAATTACATTCCGATTATTGGAAAAAGGCTTATGCAACTGAATCTTTAAAAGCTGTAATAGCTTTCGGATTTGATGCACTCAAATTGCACCGAATTGAAGCTGGATGTGCAGTAAAGAATATTGGTTCATTAAAGGTTCTTGAAAAAGCAGGAATGATAAGGGAAGGACGAGGCAGACAAGTATTACCTTTAAAATCGGGATGGTCGGACAATTTCGAATATTCGATACTTGAAACTGATGAAAGAAGAGACAACTAAGCGATCGTGTGGCCGGTACGGCCCAATATGAACGCAGTGTTGACTGAACAGATTTTTTGCCGAAATTCCTTCCATGATGGGTATATTATGTCAAGCCCCAACTCATGATTTTTCTCTTTTACTTTCTTACAAAACCCGGCAATCCCAGCCTTTTCCTAAAGTGTTTTAGCAATCCGGTGAGTGAGGGAATATTTGAATTTTACGGTTTCCCGTAAGCGATATTAACATAATTTTAATAAATTTACTGGAAATGTGATAAACCTGCTTTTATCCCGGGTTCATACCAGGATATGGTATAAAAAGGGTGGGATATAACGAGTTGTGTGTAATGTCGACTAAATCGTACTTAAATATATAAATGAAAGAATTTACCATAAAAATCATATCCATTCTTAGACCGTCAATTGAGAAGTGGATTGTTCGATCCTTAATTACTGCTGGTATTGTACTATTGACTAATGGACTTCAAGGTTTCTCTTGGATAGTAGAATTATTCTTTCATATTGTAAAAATTGAAAGTGAAAAAAGATTAGGAATGGACTATTCAATTGATACTATTAATTGGTTATCAGTAATAGTTGGGATATTATTAATACTGTCAGGTATAATATTGCATTCTTGGTATAAGAAATCTGAATTAAAATTAAAAAAGCCTAAAAAATTATTTATTTCTATAATCCATAAATCAATTGATGATTTCATTAAACCAAATTATTCAAAATTAGACGGTTTAAAGATTGAAGATTATCAAATTCAGGAAATTGAAATAGATCAGACGATGATATACAAAAATGGTAATCTTGAATACCCTGAAGCATCATTATTATATCAAAACGATATATTATCAAAAATAAAAGCATTTACGAATAATTATAATGACTTTGAAATAGCATATTTTGGTTTAGCCCATATTCCACTAATTTGGAACTTAGGTTCGACAATTGCAGATAAATTTCACATTGACTACTATGAATATGATAGAAATTCTACTAATTGGAGAAAATTAATTAAGTCAACAAATAACACTGATAATTTATTCAGCTCAGATGCGATCAAATATGATAATACTAGTAAAAATGCAATTATAAAAATTGAAGTTAGCTATAAGATTGAAGATTCTGAAATTTCTCAAGTAGTTGATAATCAAAAATATTTTACGACTATAAAACTAAATTCAATAGGATTAGACAAAATAAAAGATTTAAATCAAATTGAGTCTTTGACAAAATATTTTAGAAATGAAGTGGATAATATTATCAAAGATTCCAGCATTGAAAATATTCACATTTTTTATTCCGGACCGGTTTCCCTTGGGTTATCGTTAAGCCGAAAAGTAAGTAAAAGAACTGACCCTAATTATATAGTTTACAACTATACGAGAAACTCCGTACCCAAATACAAATGGTCAGTTAAAATATCAAATAATAATAATCCAGAAATTTTAAAATATTAATGTTCGATTACAATTCAAACCTAAATCAATTTTATAATGATAAAGTTAGATTAAAAGATAATGATAAAGCATTGATTCGTGATTATAAAAACAAAAATATTCAACGAATAACATCAGGTATTAATAAAATTAATCAAGAAGATAACAAAACATACCCTACTCCTTTATTTATTGAACAAGGAAGTATTGCGATGAGTACTACAAATCAATCTGAAGACAATGATTACGATATCGATGTAGCGGTTATATTTCCTAAAGACTCTATTTTTAATAATCCCCTTGAATCTAGAAAATTTGTTGCTAAAGCAATTAATAAAAACACAGCTAATTTTAGTAAACCAGCAGAAGCAAGAACTAATGCTGTTACAGTTTGGTATATTAAAGGTTATCATGTTGATTTCGCTCTTTATAGAACTTTTAAAGAATTTTATCAAGATAAATATGAACATGCCAGCACCGAATGGTTAGATAGAGATCCTAAAGCTATAACTGAGTGGTTTTTGGGTTAAGTTTCTATCTTAAGTCCAAATGGTTATTCTACTACAGTTGAAAAATCACAGTTACGCAAGATTGTACGTCTTTTAAAAAGATTCTGTAAATCTAGACTAAACTGGAATTTGCCTGGTGGATTTATTTTATCAATTCTTGCAATTGAGTGTTATTCGGCTAACTCAACAAGGGATGATATTTCATTTGTACAAACACTGACAAATATTTGTAATAGATTAAAATATAATAGGGTAATTTATAACCCTGTAAATACTCAAATAGAACTAACAAATAAAAAAAGTTTACAACATCAGCTTACTAGATTGAGTGAAAAATTAGATAGATTTATTTCAAAATCTGAAATATTATTTCAAAATGATTATAATGAAGAAGAAGCAAGTAACTTTTACAAATGGGTATTTAATATTCAAGCAGAAGATAAGGCTCTTAGTTATTTAAAAGAATATTCACAAATTGAAAAAAGTGCGATTGTTGTCTCTGTTCATCGTGGCAAAGCATTTGGAGCAATAATGCCAAATATCCCTAATGGGAAACTTAAAATTCATAAAAAATTATGGCTTAAATTTACTTTAACCACCAATATCCAACCGCCTTTTGATATAAAATGGGTTGTAGAAAATGATGGTGACGAAGCAAAAGCCGTACCTGATTTAGGACATGAATCATGGGATTATAATTGTATTAGCCAAACCAATATACATTGGGAACCAACAGCATATAAAGGCATTCATAAATTAAATGCAGAAGTATACAAAAATGGCGTTAAAGTAGAGATTCAAACATTTGAAGTAAAAATTATCAAATAACAAACACTACACACAATAACTAATCGTTCGTGTGTCCGGTACGGCCCAACATGAACGCCCAGTTGACTGAACCGATTGTTGGCCGATTGTCTACTATGGGGATTGATCTAAATTGGAGAGTTGCTATTCAGCGATTTGGATGGCAATTATTTTTTTTATTCAGTACATTCTTCCTTTTCCACTACTTATTATTTCATCGTTTTCTGTTCCTTAGGTAATCCAGTCATTGTTTTTCACGTATTTCTTTAGGCCACGGATATGTAGATCTGCCAAAGGAACATATCGGTCTTTCCGACCTTTTCCCTGACGGATGTGAAGCATCCTACGATCAAAGTCAAGGCCTTTGAGCTGAAGGTTACGAAGTTCAAAAGAACCAAAGCCACAGCCGTATAGCATCGCGAGTACCAAACGGTGTTTAAGCAGTCTGGGGGTTTTGAGCAATTGTTTGACTTCGCTGCGACTCAGTACTACGGGGAGTTTTTTAGGCCGTTCGATGGAAGGAAGCTTGATCCGCATTTCTTTCATCCCGTAGATAAGGTAAGCGTATCTAAGTCAGTAAACGGTGTGCTTAAAGAAACTGTCTGATGGGGTTTTGTGCTGGGATTTTAATACGTGCAGGTAATCGAGGATTTGTTCTTCATCCAGCTCCAGTGGACTGCATTTGAAATGAAGGGAAATGTGCGCCAGGCAACGTGCGTAATTGGTCAGGGTACTTTGACTTTTACCGGCGAGTTCAACAGAACGCTTAAGCTTTCGGTACAGTTCATTAAATTCCGGTACAGAAATACAGGCCCTCTCTATGAGGGTGCTACTTTTTTTTCATAACTTTAAATGTTAATTAATACCTGCTTAAAGGTAGTGAATAGTGATAAAATTATTGCTTGAAGCTACCTTTAGGTTTAGTTCTTTATGTGATTTAAGTAATTTAGAAAAAATTGCTAAGGGCAATGTGGAATTTGTAAATAAAATGATTCAATTATTTATTGATCAGACACCTAAATCGGTTATAGAATTAAAAGCAGCATATGATATTGGGGACTTCATAAAAGTAAAAGAAATAGCTCACCGAATTAAACCATCTAGAAACACTTTGGGTTTTGATATTCTGAAAAATGAAATAAGAGCGGTTGAAAAAAATGCAGATAAATATCAATCGTCAGAGATTTTAAATCAACTTATTTCTAAAATTTCTATTGTAATTGAAAAGGTGGTTCATGATTTAAGAAAGCAATACCCATGATTTACTACGCTCTAAACGTCAATAATATTCCAAAGAATTTTCATTAAATTAATATTAAATCCAGCTATTAGCATATTGAAAAATATTTTATTTAATGAGGCTTTATTCTGTAGGATCTAACTGCACAACGCTCTATATTGAGTTTTGCTCTATTTATGGAACAGCCATTACAAAATAAATGTGTGAGGAAAGTTTTAAAATCAATTCCACTCAATAACATTTTTGTTATAGTACAAGTATAAAACGCTTCACACAACAGCTTGTAAACCCAATAACGTCCATATTTCTGCCAAAATTCTCACCTTTTTATTAACTTGGTGGCGTCAGCAGAAAATACCCGCGCATTTTCTGCTGACGCTTATTCAAACACGTTGTAACACATTAAAACAAAACTATGAACAGAAAACATTTTAAAGTTGAAATAGAGAATAAAATCGCTCAAGTTATTTTTAATCGACCCGAAAAAGCAAATGCCCTCCACATGGATGCCTGGACTGAAATGCAAACTATTTTTGAAACCCTTTCTCAGGCTGAAGATGTAAGGGTTATTATCCTTGCTGGTGAAGGAAAACATTTTTGTGCAGGAATCGATTTAGAATTACTAATGTCCATTGGTAGTGTTCAGGATATTGCTTGTCCCGGAAAGCGAAGTGAAAAGCTTAGGGGAATAATATTAAAACTTCAACAAACAATTACGGCTATTGAAAAATGTTCAAAACCGGTACTTGCAGCTATTCATAATGGATGTATTGGTGGTGGAGTAGATATTGCAACTGCTTGCGATATGCGTTATTGTACTGAAGATGCTTATTTTACGGTTAAAGAAATTGATCTGGGAATGGTTGCCGATATTGGTACGTTACAACGTTTACCAAAAATTATATCCCCGGGAATGGCAGCCGAAATGGCATATACCGGAAGGAAAGTGTTTGGGCCGGAAGCAAAAAATATTGGTTTGGTAAATCATTGTTATGATTCAAAGCAAACACTTATGGAAGGTGTTATGCAAATTGCTTCAACTATTGCCAGTAAATCTCCATTATCTATTCGAGGAACCAAGGACGTCTTGCATTATACCAGGGACCATTCTGTAGACGATGCGCTAAATTATATGTCCACCTGGAATGCGGCTATGCTGTTGTCCACAGATTTAACTGAGGCCTTTACAGCTACTATGGAAAAGCGCGCACCTAAATTTGATGATTAGCATTTTAGATCCAGTGGATTTAATACAATGAAATAAATAAAAACAGCTACAGCAAAACTTAAACTGCATTCAAACGCAGTTTAGGTTTTGTTGCCCATAATTAGAAAAACCAACTAGAATGTCAAATGAAATAAAACAATTATGGTATGCAAGTTATGGATCTAACATTTTGGAAAGCCGATTCCATTGTTACATTCTTGGAGGACAACCAAAAGGCTCAATGAAAACTCAACTCGGTTGTTCTGATAAAACTTTACCAAAAGACAAAGAAGAAATTTATATCCATAGCGAACTTTACTTTGCTGAAAATTCTAAAAGTTGGGGTCATTGTGGCGTCGGATTTATTAAACCCGAATTTAATGACAAATTCCAAACTTTTGGGAGAATGTATTTAATAACCCCTGAACAATACGTTGAAATTGTAAAACAGGAAAATAATCATAAAGGAGAATTGCTAATTGATTTTAAAAAAGCAAAAGAAAAAGGTTCTCTAATTGTTAAAGAAAAGTCCTGGTATGGTAATTTACTTTATTTAGGAGAACAATATGGTAGTCCTATTTTCACTTTCACAAATGAAAAATATCTATCTGATAAAATAAATCCACCAAACGAACAATATTTATTGACAATTATAAATGGATTAAAAGAAACCTACAATTTAAACGAAAACGAAATAAAGGAATATCTTGAAAATTTATCTGGAATCAAAGGTTACAGCATTGAAAAAAAACTAATTGAATTAATAAAATCAGCATAAAATAACTGTGGTCAACACCGTTTAAAAATAAGGCGTAGTTTAGTGCTTAATCAAAGGTTAGTGCGGTTTTGCTAACTTCTGATTTTCCTTCGAAAAATCCTCGCATACAAAACCGCACTATTCTTATACAAACCATTGTAATGCACTTAAAATCAAGATTACATAAAGTCAACCCGCTAAAAAGGTAATTTATTTCTTGACCATTTCCTTCATGTGATTAATTACCGGAGTATGTTTTTCTTGCGGGCTAAACATAATAATCTCTGCATCTTCAATGACTTTTACATTATGACCCGATGGCCAGTAGAATAGGTCTTTTGCATTGACAGTCTCTTCCAAACCACTGGCATTTGTAACAATAAGTTGACCACTCAAAACATAGCCCCAGTGGGGGCATTGACATAAATTTCCTTCCAGTCCCATAAACAGAGGGGTAGTATCTACTCCTGCAGAGAGGCTGAAATACTCACCACTAATTTTACCTAATCCGGTAGCATCACCAAAATCAGTTTTTTGACGGATAATGGCACCGGGAATCTCCATCTTTACTTCAATGTTGTCTTTTGAAATTTTCATAATGTTGCTATTTATTTACCTGGATAGAATTATCCATTTCGGGAGGAAATTGTGTATTCGATTCTGTCAAATAATTATTGTGGACGAATTCTCAATCTTCATAAAGATACTCAAATTAAAACTTATTTTACCCCATAGAAATATTGAAACTCCTAAGCTCTTAATTTAATCAAACGCATCACCAGAGTAGGACAAATATTTCAAAAAAGAACCAGCTTGGTTTCCTAACCAATTAAAGACTAAGCCGTAAAGTCCACTTCCCCGCTCCCCTACTTGCGTGAACCAATACCTACAGACTGTCTAAAACCTTCCTTTACTTAATAGCCTTGTGGACTACTTTTTCGGGATCGTTTTAGTTCTATATAATACTTTGGGTATTTTCATGCACTAAAATTTATTTTTATAAAAAATCCGAAACAAGCCGTTTTGCTCCAAGTTTCATTAGAAGAAAGTATTGAGGTAAGAATGAAGTCCGGGCCATCGGGCGTTTTGTCAATAATCTTGATTTAAAAAAAAATGCTAAGCCATTTTAATTGCATTATACACCACTGATCCCTTAAAACTTAATTTTTACACTTATCATAATACTAGGTTTAAAAAGCTTATTTTAGTCTATAATTGGCACAATAACCTATATTATTAGACATACTATCATTGTTACCTGGCAAAAATTCAGTGCATACATAAAACATTTGACTTAGAGAATTTAAAAACGCAATAAAATGAATAAAAGTAAACTTTTGTTTTTTTTCAACAAGTATTGGGTTTTATTGACATTGATAGCAATCAAGTTTATTCTACAATTTGTACTTGTAAATCCCATTTATGAATTGCACCGTGATGAATTTTTGCACCTTGACCAAGCTTTTCATCCCGCAGCCGGATATATTTCCGTCCCTCCATTTTCAGCGTGGATGGCAAGTTTAATTTATTTAATGGGCGGGGGATTGTTTTGGATTAGGTTTTTTCCTGCGCTCTTTGGCGCATTCACTGTTGTATTTGGATGGTTCATCGTAGAAGAATTAGGCGGAAAATTACCAGCTAAAATACTGACTTCCATTTTTCTTATTTTCTCAGTTTACACCAGAATTAATGTTTTATTTCAACCAAATTCCTTTGATATTCTTACCTGGACTATCATATTCTATTTACTTATAAAATACGTAAGAAATCATCAGGTAAAATGGCTCTTTTCATTGTCCGTAATAACTGCTTTAGGATTGTATAATAAATACACTATCACTTTTTTAATTTTAGGTCTAACTGTTGGACTTTTAATGACCGAACAAAGAGCTATGTTTACTAAGAAAAACTTATACTACGCAATAGGCCTGTCTTTGCTGCTCTTTTTACCCAATATTATTTGGCAAATTGAAAATCACTTTCCAATAATTCATCATATGAGAGCCTTAAAAGACAGCCAATTAGTGAATATAAATCGGATTGATTTTTTATTTGACCAAGTCAAATATGGTGTAATTGGAATCCCAACTCTAGCTGCCATATGGGCAATAATTTTTTATAAACCATTTAAACCTTATAGATTTGTTATTTGGACTTTCCTTATTGTAATGGCATTATTTACAATTAGCCAGGCAAAAAGTTATTATACGCTTGGACTATATCCTGTTCTGTTTGCATTTGGAAGTGTGTATCTGGAAAATTTATTTAAAAAATGGAGAATTGTCCTGATTTCTATTATTTCGATAGTCAATGTTGTAGCCTTTTTTATGATCGTAAAATACTTGATGCCATTCCAAAACCCTTCCGAAATAATTGCGAATAAAGAATCTTATGAAAGAATTGGATTGCTTCGTTGGGAAGATGGCCTAAACCATCCCTTACCTCAAGATTTTGCAGATATGCTTGGTTGGAAGGAAATGGCAGATAAAGCATTAACTGCTTATAATATGATTCCTGAAGAAGAATTAAAAAACACTTTGATCTTTTGTGATAATTATGGTCAGGCAGGCGCCTTAAACTATTATAACAGAAAAAGAACTTCAGAAGCTTATTCTTTCAGTACAGATTATATTTATTGGTTACCTAAATCTATGAAATTACAAAATGTTGTGTATGTAGGAAGTCTCCCAAACAAGGAATTATTGGATATGTTTGAGTCTTATAAACTGGTTGGAGTTGTTGGAAATGAATTTTCGAGAGAAAAAGGCACAAAGATATTTTTATTACATAGAGCAAAGAATTCTGCCACCGAAATGTTTTATAAAATAGCCGAGGAAAGAAAAAAGAATTTTGATATTTTTTAATAAGGCCCGGCTGCCAACACCTCATAATTTTTTTGCTCTAATTTAAACTAAATACAAACCGACAAACATTCAATATAAATATCATTACGACGGAAAATCTCCAATTTTTAAGTCGCACAAATCTTATAAAAACACGTTGTCCAGAATTAAAACCGATTCCAATGAAAAAAGAAAAATGGTTTGATAGAAAATTTGACTTTTCGTTCGATCAAAATATCCTTCCTTCGATAATTGAACGTTTGGAAAAAACTCCACTACTTTTAAAGATCAAAATGAACGAAATACCAACTGAACATTTAACAATAAAGAGAAATGGGAAATGGTCTATCCAGGAAAATATTGGTCATTTAATTGACTTAGAACCGATCTGGCAAGGAAGACTTGAAGACATATTAAACAATAAAGAGGAATTGAGGACAGCCGACCTGGAAAATAAAAAAACGGATTTGGCCGGGCACAACAAAAAAGATATTGACGACTTGATTGATGAATTTATAAATATTCGCTTTTTGACAATAAAAAAACTTCGCAAATTAACTGATAATGAAGCATATAAATCTTCTCTTCACCCGAGATTAAAAACACCAATGAGAACAACGGATTTATATCTTTTTGTAGCTGAACATGATGAGTACTATTTAGATAGAATTATTGAACTAGAATCTACTTACAACACCTCATAAAATTTATGCTTATATTTCACTACTAACGAACCGACAAACATTCAATAAACTGTTTGCTACAACCCAAACATCCCTGATTTTCCAGTCGAGCAAAACTTATAAAAACCCGTTAATCAAGACCAAAATGAGAAAATTCCACCTCTTCTTTTTTATAATTTTCATTTTTTCCTGCGCAGATAAAAAATCTTCAATAGAAACTTCAGAAGAAGGAATAAAAAAAGAAGTGAATATTGACAACACTTCCGTAGTAATCCTTGGAACTATACAAGACGCAGGTTCTCCGCAAATTGGATGTGACAAAGAATGTTGTATGAATCTTTTCGAAAATCCGGATAACAGTAGGCAAAGAGTTGCTTTAGGATTAATTGATACCCCAAATAATAAAACCTATTTATTTGAAGCAACTCCAGATATAGCAAAACAAATGAAAATGCTTACGAAATATGAAAAGCAAAGTAAAAAAGAGGTAGTAGACGGGATCTTTTTAACTCACGCTCATATTGGACATTATACCGGATTAATGTTTTTGGGCAAGGAAGCTATGGATGCTAAAAACACCCCTGTTTATGTTATGCCACGAATGAAGGATTTCCTTACTAATAATGGACCTTGGAGCCTGCTTGTCACGAGAAAAAATGTGGCATTAAATGAAATGGAAAATGAAACATCAATTCACCTTTCTGATAAAATTCAAGTAATCCCTTTTTTGGTTCCTCATAGGGATGAATATTCAGAAACGGTAGGCTATAAAATAATTGGGCCAAATAAAAGCGCTTTATTTATTCCGGATATTGACAAATGGGAAAAATGGGATAAAAATATTCTAGCGGAAATAAAAAAAGTGGATTATGCGTTTTTAGATGCCACATTTTATAGTGGAAAAGAAATAAATATGAGGGATATTACCCAAATCCCTCACCCCTTTGTTATTGAGAGCCTTGAAAAGTTTAAAGAACTTGACAAAAAAGATAAAAACAAGGTGATCTTTATTCATTTCAATCATACAAATCCTGTAATTAACCCTGACAGCAATGAAGCCAAAACAATTGTTGGACAAGGGTTCAGAATTGGGAAAAATGATGATGTGTTTGAATTATAATTAATGCCAATACCCCGTATAATTTATTCCGTCTTATTTTCCTATCGGAAATTCCTCCCACTTTTATTATCTTAGTTTCTTAATCTGAAAATCCTGGCAGATTTTCAGATTAAAAAACTAACCACAAACACGTTAAATTGTGGGGCACTAAAATATGTCAGTAAATAAGAAAAAATTAAGTCAACTTGCTGCTACGGCTATATGTGGGAATGACATCAGTTCATCCTGCTTGTATGTTTCGGCACTTGCAATAGTTTATTCCGGGCAATATGCCTGGATAGCACTTTTAATGGTTGGGGCCGTTCTTTTTCTGTTTCGAAAAGTATATGGAGAAGTGGTTGGGGCTTTGCCATTGAACGGTGGAGCATATAATGCGTTGCTGAATACCACAAGCAAGTCCATGGCATCATTGGCCGCGACATTGACTTTACTTTCATATATGGCAACTGCGGTGATTTCTGCCAATGAAGCAATGCATTACGCACATATCCTATTCCATAATTTGCCCATTATCATATCGACAATAATTTTGCTGGCAATATTTATGGGTTTAGCGATTATTGGAATACGTGAATCTTCTAAAGTTGCCATTGCCATATTTCTTTTTCATTTGGTGTCATTAATAATTTTATCCTTGTTCACAGGATTTTATCTCCTTAACAATGGATTTGATGTATTTATTGCCAATTCAAGTCTTCCGGTAAAAGGAGGGAGTATAACAATCGCATTGTTTTTTGGTTTCTCGGCAGCAATGCTTGGTATAAGTGGTTTTGAAAGTTCTGCAAACTTTGTAGAAGAACAAAAAAAAGGAGTTTTTCCAAAAACACTACGGAATATGTGGATTGTAGTTACTGTTTTTAATCCTTTGATGGCTTTTTTAGCGTTAGCAGTAATTCCTATGACCGCAATTGAGCAAAACCAGGAATCCCTTTTATCTTATATGGGGGTTCTATCAGGAGGTTCCTGGTTATCTATTTTAATATCAATAGATGCAGCACTTGTTTTAAGTGGAGCTGTTCTAACCTCATTTATAGGAGTAAGTGGATTAGTTGAAAGAATGACATTGGACAGGGTTCTACCTCCTTTTTTACTAAAAAAAAATAAAAATGGTAGTTCGTACCGAATATCTATCGCATTCTTCTTGTTATGTGTCTCCATTTTATTAATAACAAAGGGACGGCTAAGCGCGTTAGCAGGTGTTTATACGATTGCCTTTTTATCGGTCATGGTTCTATTTGGGGTGGGGAATATTCTTTTAAAAGTAAAAAGAAAAAACCTGCCAAGACCTGAAAAATCGTCCTGGCCAGTTCTACTAATAGCTATTGTTGCAGTACTTATCGCAATTGCCGGAAATGCAATATTAAATCCGGCTTATCTAGGCGTCTTCTTTGAATATTTCATCCCTACAATATTGGTAGTGATAATCATGCTAAATAGGACATTCCTTCTCAAAGTTCTTCTACAAATCATAAAATACATTCTTTCACCTATTCAAAATTCTTTACAAAAATCGAATGATAGTATTTTAAGTTTAATTGATGAGATCAATTCACAAGAATTCGTCTATTTCACTAAAGATGACAATGTGGCTACGCTTAATAATGTAATGCTATATATTCGAAATAATGAACACACCAAAAAATTAAAGGTGGTGTCAGCCTTTGAAAAAGGCGAAAAAGCGTCATCCAGATTCAAGTCTGATTTAGATGTCTTAGATAGAGAATATCCAGAAATAAAAATAGAGTTCATTGAAATGGAAGCTAGTTTTGGACCAGATTTGATTAACAGGTTATCCAAAAAATGGAAAATCCCTGTAAACTTTATGTTCATAAGTTCACCTGGTGATCATTTTCCATACAGAATTGAGCAATTAGGAGGGGTTCGGTTAATAATATAAAAGGGCATAACACCGTACTAGCCATAATTGTTTCCTATCGTCAGCAACTACTCACCATTGTAGTGCATTCGGGCTTAATAACATTTAACAAAAGAAATAGAAATGAAAAAGCTAAAATTTCCAACTGCCCAAACCATTCTAATCTTCATTGCTCTATTTGTTACACTCTTAACATGGTTCGTTCCTGCGGGAAAATACGATAGCCTGGCATACAATGCAAAAAACAATACATTTTTAAAAACCAGCTTAGACGAGGGGCTTACATTACCGGCAACACAAGAAACCTTAGAGAACCTCGACATAAAAATTCCACTTGAAAAATTCACAAATGGTGATATCTATATACCTATTGGTATTCCTAATACTTATAAAGAACTGGAATCTCAACCACAAAGCCTCGCAGATTTAGCAAAATCGCCTATAAAAGGAATAATTGCAGCCTCGGACATCATCTTTTTAATTCTCATTATTGGAGGTTTAATTGGCATAATGAATCTCACAGGTGCTTTTGATGCTGGAATTTCCTGGATGGCAAAAACGCTAAAAGGCAGAGAGTACATTCTAATTATTTTGGTAACAACACTTATTGCTGTTGGCGGAACAACCTTTGGGCTCGCCGAAGAAACCATGGCCTTCTACCCTATTTTAATTCCTGTATTCCTGGCAGCCAGATATGATGCGATGGTTGGACTTGCATGTGTTTATCTAGGTTCAGGAATTGGGACAATGTGCTCCACCATAAATCCGTTTGCGACCATTATTGCTTCGGATGCGGCTGGAATAAATTGGACAACAGGTCTCACCAATCGCTTAATAATGTTAGTGCTTTGTTTGGTTATTACTATTCTTTATATTCTTCGCTATGCAAAACGGGTAAAAGCAGATCCATCAAAATCCCTTATTTATGATCAAAAAGAAGAATTAGAAGAGTTTTTTGGATTAAAGACAATGAATACAACGTCAAAATTTACACATAGACTGAGACTCATTACAGTTGTATTTTCATTGTGCTTTGTGGTTATGATCGTTGGTGTTTCTTTTTTAGATTGGTGGTTTGTAGAAATGACTGCCACATTTCTTGTCGGTGCTATTATTATCGGTTTTATTGCTAAAATTAAAGAAAGTGTTTTCGTTGAGACCTTTGCTAAAGGAGCTGCCGAATTACTAAGTGTAGCTTTTATTGTAGGAATTGCGCGAGGGGTAACAATTCTTATGGAAGATGGCCTTATTAGCGATACCATCTTATATCACGCGAGTACGATAACAGAAGGCATGAACAAAGGCTTGTTTACAAATTTTATGCTTTTTATTTATGGTGGTTTATCTTTTTTCATGCCATCATCGTCAGGAATGGCAGTATTAACAATGCCTATTTTATCTCCATTAGCTGACACTGTAAATATAGGTAGAGAAACTATCGTAGATACCTATCAATATGGGATGGGTCTATTTTCTTTGATTAATCCTACCAGTTTAATATTAGCAGCCTTGGCTATTGTTAAAATTGGGTTCAATAAATGGTTAAAATTTATAATGCCCCTTATTTTAATATTGTTGATAACAACAATGATCTTCCTGACAATTTCTGTTTACTAAAAATAAACGACACCATAATAACACCATTAATTGCGGCGGAATTTCCCGATACAGAAATTCACACGAATTAATTGACTTAGTGTTACGGCGAAAGTCAAAGCTGATTTCCCGCAACTTTTCATGTCCTAAACCGTAAGCAATAACTAAAATTGACTTATCGTATTTGTACCAAAAGGTTATTGCTTATTTATGATTCCTTGATATTTTAACTGTCAATTTAAACCCTTGGATTCCCTGAAAAACAGCTATTACAATCATTCAAATAAATTAATCTACAAATAAGGCAACCAGATTTTTTCCTTAAAGTTTTGATTTTTATCAATACACACGTCTAAAATTATTCCTGTAAAATGATAAATATCATTTTTTAAAATGACCAACGTCATTGTTAACCACATACTCCTAAAGTAATTTTATACAATAAATTTTATTTAAATGCTTAATTATGAAAAAACTAGCAATGTTTATCGTCTTTATGGTTCTGGGAATCATAGGATTAGTAGCGCAAGACAAAGATCAAGACAGAGATCGTGATCGTATTATACTGGTTGATGGCGATGTTTTACAAATTAGAGATCGCGATCAGATACATTTGCTTGACAAAATCACCTTAAATGATGGTACCGTAGTTAATGCGGATGGTACTTACATTAAAGATAAAGACCAAATGAAAAACAAAGACAGATTACAATTACGTGATGGTTCTTGTTTAGATATGGATGGCACATTATACGCTGATGAGTATTCCATTTTACAAAAAATAAATAAAGAAAATAAAAACCTTACTGAAGCTCAAGTTCAAGAACATAGTCAAAACAGATATTACGTCATGAATATTGACGGTGAACTCTATCAAATTAAAAATCAAGCTCAAAATCAGTTAAAACAACAGCTTAAACTTGGTAATGGAGTAATTGTAAATCCTGATGGAACATATCAAAACCGTGATAAAAAACAGTTACGTCTTCGAGATGGTGAATGTTTGAATGCGGATGGGAAAATGTTTAAAAACACCTATATGCAAAGAAAAATGGTGGTTCAGAAAAACAAAAAAATGATGCAGAAAAAAGTGCAAAAAAAACCTATAACACCTGTTAAGAAAAAAAACATGAAAAAAGGTTCAGGTTATTAAATATGAGTAATAGAAAGAAGCTTTGGCAAACGGCAAAGCTTCTTTTTTTATAATTAATTTAAAACTATAAAAATGAGCAATGTGAAATTTAAAATAACAATTATACTCCTGTTTTCACTTTTAAATACCCCCGTTTTTGGACAAGATAAAAAAAGCGCCAATCAAAATGAGAGCAGCTATCTTTCGGCATCTGTAAATTTTATAAGCGATGCCGTTTTTATGGGCAGGAAAGATTCAATTTCAGCCCCCTATTTATATCCTTCATTATTATATCATCACAAATCAGGTTTATATGCAAAAGGTTCCTTTTCCTATCTCACAAAATCGGATGAAAGCAGAATCGACCTATATTTGCTAACCGCGGGTATTGATTTTAACATTAAAAATTTTTATGGAGATATTTCAGCAACAAAGTATTTTTTTAATGATAAAAGTTACAATGTAATTTCTGAAGTTGAAGCAGATATAACCGCCAGTTTGCTTTATGATTTTAAAATTGTGAATTTATCATTAGGTGCAAGTACTTATTTCAGCAAAAACAGCAATAATGATATCTTTTTATCTTCTGAAATAAGCCATGATTTTATAACTTCCGATAAAGCATTTCAAATTTCGCCAACTGCAGGCATTTATTTAGGATCGCAAAATTTTTATGAGCAATACTATATATACAATCGCTTTGGTAGTAGATCTGGCCTCGGTAAAGGAAACGGGCCTGGAGGCAGCGGGAGCGAACAAGTAATCAACACTGAAGTAGTCTTAGAAGAAAGTGAGAAATTTGGTGTGATGGCTTATGAATTCAGTCTGCCAATGTGGTATACTATCAATTCTTTTACTTTTTCATTTTTACCGGTTTTAGCAATTCCTCAAAATGAAGCCACTTTAACTGTTGATGAAGAAGTTTTTAAAGAAGAACTGGATGAAACTTTTTATTGGATGGTCGGTATTGCTTATCGGTTTGATTGATATAAAATATTATTATCTTATTTACTGACAAATAAAATACATCTTATACTTATCATAACCTGGAGGTCCGGTTAAATCCTGGATCACGCTTCCTACAAATTGAGGACTTAGGTGTTTAACTTAAGTCCTTTTTTATTTTTGCGTGCGGAATTCCCTCAACAGAAATTTACACGAATTATCTTCGTGTTACGGCGAAAAATCATAGCTAATTTCCCACAACCAATCAAACACTAACCGTTGGCATTTATTCCTTTTTAAATTTATTAAGAAAAAAAAATGATTTTTAATTATCAATTTATGTCGTATTATTATCAAATAAGAAATCATAAATGATTTACAAACTATCTCAAAAACATTCTCTTTCTAAAAAACACACACAAAAATTTAGAAAACATTTTGCATTGAACAGAAATGTTGCGGGTTTTAATTCGAAGACAAAAGAACTTATTTACACGTTAGTGTCAGATAAATCGGAAGGTGCGTTTATTTGGGATATTGATAACAATAAATATATTGATTTAACCATGGGGTTTGGATCAATCCTTTTTGGACACAATTATGCACCTATCCGGAAAGCAATCGAGGCACAACTGGCAAAGAGTTGGTCCGTTGGCCCAATTTCACCTTTGGCAGGAAAATTAGCTGAAAAGATTGCTGCTCTCACACAAACAGAAAGAGTCGCGTTTTTTAATTCCGGGACAGAATCTATTATGGTTGCGATAAGAATTGCAAAAGCAATCACAAAAAAAAAGTATATTGTTTTTTTTAAAGGAGCTTATCACGGCACATTTGACTCATTACTTACCCTAAAGAAAGATCCCCATACAAATATTGCCAAAGAATCAATTCCTGGAATTACACAATCTGTTCTAAATGAATCCTATCTTTTTGATTATGGCTCAGAAGAATCAATAGATTTTATTCAAAAGAACAAAGATAATATTGCAGGCGTTCTTGTTGAACCTGTTCAGAGCAGGAACCCGGATTTTCAGCCCATATCTTTTTTAAAGGACCTTCGCAGGGTAACTGAAGAAAATGATATAGCACTTATTTTTGATGAAGTAATAACCGGTTTCAGGATCGACATAGGAGGTTGCCAAAAACACTTCAATATATGTGCTGATATTGTCACTTATGGAAAAGTAATTGGAGGCGGGTTACCAATTGGCGTAGTAGCCGGTAAATCCAAATTTCTCGATGCTATTGATGGTGGTTTCTGGCAATATGGCGATGATTCATTTCCGCAGGTGAAGTCGACTTTTGTTGCGGGTACATTCTGTCACCATCCATTAGCGATGGTTGCTTCTTTAAAAGTTTTGGAAATACTCGAATCCTCTGATGGAAAATTCTTAAGTGAACTCAATCTCAGGACCACAAATTTTTGCGTTCGCATGAAT
>Ga0307487_1000113_pt1 | contig 64471 bp, 68 predicted proteins | sample CBIW12metaG_FD_203665 | JGI IMG/M metagenome (GOLD analysis project Ga0307487, IMG submission 203665) | Sea-ice brine microbial communities from Beaufort Sea near Barrow, Alaska, United States - CBIW 1.2 | ecosystem: Environmental > Aquatic > Marine > Coastal | place: USA: Alaska | collected... | reverse complement strand
AAAAACTTGCCACCACTAAACCAGTAGTGTTTAGTAATCACTAAACAACTTTTGCAGCGAATACCGACCTTCTCCCGATGAGCTTTTAGATAAATTTCACAGCTCTGCTCATCTGGAAAATGATTGATAAAATTGATGATGTTCATCGTTTTGGTTATTTTTAACCAAGAAACGCTGCCCAAAACTATCCGCCAATTTAGTGACACAAATTGTCTTTATTTGGCTACGTGCAGCTATCCGAATACACATATTTTTTTTAATCAAAACATTTCTTCAATCAGTTCGGTGTAGAAATCTTTAATATCAATACCGATGGATTTTACCTGCTGAGAAATCAAGCTGGTTTCCGTTTGTCCTGGTACGGTATTGATCTCAATGAAATAGAACTTCCCTGTGTCATGTTCTAGAAAGTAGTCCACTCGCACAGCGCCTTTGCAATTGAGCTTTTCGTAGATTATCGGGATGATCCGATTTACACGCTCTACTTCCTCGACTGTTTGTCGTCCTGGCGTGATTTCTTCCGTAACTCCCGGAATATATTTGGATTCAAAATCAAAAAACTCCTTGCTACTTACAATCTCAGTTGCTGGTAAAACTGTGATAATTCCTTTGCCTCTATAGCATCCGATCGAAAACTCTCGGCCTGATACAAATTCTTCTACCAATACCTGTTTATCTTCAGCAAACGCTTTTTCCAATGCGTCAGGCAATTCCTCCCACGTCTTTATTTTGCTCATTCCTATGGAGCTGCCACCATTGTTTGGTTTGATGAAGAGCGGTAAAGACAATTCTCCTTCAATTTTTTTGATGTTTGTCGGAGAGTTTTCAAAAAGTTGTACTGACTTGGCAATATTGAGTTCAGGAATATCATCCACGATTGCCTTGGTGTAGCCCTTATTCATGGTGATCGCAGAGCTGAGCTGATCACAGGTAGTATAAGGTAATCCAATCATATCGAAGTAGCCTGCCAACTTACCATCTTCTCCTGGCGAGCCGTGGAGGATATTAAATACCCCATCAAACGTTATTTTCTCATCATCAAACGTTACACTAAAGTCATTTAAATCAACTGGCGATTTCTCTCCCGACACACTTAAAAAATGCCAGTCTCCGGGATAGATCAATATTTTGTACACGTCATAAAGACTGCGATCTATAGTTTTTTCCACCATAGAAGCGCTTTTAAGAGATATGACAGATTCACCGGTGAAGCCTCCAGTGACCAGGGCAATTTTTCTCTTCATAGGTATTAGAATTTACGATACGAATAACTCGAATTTTTGGGGAAGGAAGAAGAAAAACTTAAATGTTGTCATAAACAAATTGGCTGCTTTATAAATTCTTTGCTTAATATTGATATAAAGAAAGTATATGTAAGCACTATCTCAGAAATGACAAATTAAGTTTTGTGGCTTAAGCTGTAGCGAATTAATACATACCTGCGTAATTGATTTAACATCCTAAACCCATACTATATGAAAATGACTAAGATTTATTATTTCGCATGTATTTTTATTGGTCTTATGTTTTTTAGTTGCGATTCTAAGGATGATCCCCAACCGCGATTATTGCTGGAGTCGGTTGGATTTGAAGGGGTATTGCCAAATGGTGTCGAATTTGGTGCCACTGACATTCGTTCGTCAAATGGCCTGACGACTTCTGGTCCGAGGAGTGGGAATAGTGACTTGGTAACTACTGGTGCTCATATTTTGTCTATAAGAAATCCCGCAAATGGGTTAACTCTTTCAGTTGAGTTGCCCAGCGTAAATTTGTCTGAAGTTCCTCCGCTAAATGAGTATTCTGGTGAACTATTGAAACAAATTTTTAATGAACAATATCCCTATGAATTGGTGTTGAGCAAGCTTTTGGAAGAAAAAAATAAAGCTAAATCCGATCCTAACTATAATTCAATTGATAGCATTAGCTTTCAATTCTCGAGTATTAAGGAGTATTATAACTATACCCATTTCAATGTGAATCCACTAGATGGTGGAAAAATACAAGTAATTGATGTGATCGAAGGAGAGGACAATAATAGTGAAGGTCAATTAATCCGAAAAATTGAAGTGATTTTCAATTTTGATTTGAATATGGAAGCTGCTGGAAGCGAAGTTTCCCCTCAAGCAGGTCAAATGAAGGGTAATGCTAGATTTAAATATCGCGAAGATTTTTACCAAGGAGAATTCGAAAACTAGGATCAAAAAGAATCAACGTTAATCTGCGACTTTTTCTGCGAACATCTGTGGGAAACTTTAATCCTTACCCCAGCTTAATCTGATCCAGATAGAATTTCATCCGAGTATGATCGCGCGGTAAAAAATCAATTTTGTCAATCTTATCCTGCTTGTGGTTGAAGAATACTTCCACGTATTCATTCTCAAGCAAATACAAGTTTACCTTATGCTTGTAATACCGGATACCTACTACAAAAGTGCCTTCGGTGTAGAGGGTACTAATCTTTTTGTGAAATGGAAGTTTGCTAAATTCTTCTTTGCTCATATTTTCGGTTTGGACTATCAAGGTAACGAAGGAATCTGTTTTTTGATAAATAAAAATTGATTCCTGATCAGCTAGGACTTATACTTGAAGGAATTTAAACCACTATGTTGCTCAAACAATTCCCCATTGCCCTCTTTGTTTTTTTAGGTGCCCTTATATTTGCCTCTTCTTGCGCATCTAAAAGGAAGGTCTCCGGTGAACCGTTTAACCGAGTGATCCAAACGGCTCGGACTTATACCGGAACCCCCTACAAATACGGAGGAACAACGCGGTCGGGAATGGATTGTTCCGCATTAGTTTACCATTCTTTTTATTCAGTGGGGGTGACCATGCCCCGTATTTCCGCTGATCAGGCAAAAATGGGACAAAGCATAAAAACGAAAGATATCCAACAGGGAGATGTGTTGTTTTTTGCAACTAGTAGAAGGAAAAATCGAGTTACACATGCTGGGATTGTGACTGAAACTAGCAAAGGAGATGTACGGTTTATCCACTCTTCTACCTCTTTGGGAGTATCAGAAGACTTTTTGAGCAATAACTATTGGTCTAAAGCTTTTCTGTTTGCAAGAAGAATTTTGCAGTAAACAGTAATTGAGCCAACCGCAAAATTTGCAAACAATATCTTATCATAAAAAGACCAAGAGCAGCATCTGCTATCCCTGGTCTTTCCGATACTCCAAACCTATTTTTATTAGTTTCCTTGAGCTACTAGCTCATATTGGAATGTGGGAGTTCCTCTTACTCCATCTTTGGTAAGAGATAAGAATTGTACCTTATACAGATTTGCTTCCGCATCTTTGACGATGTAATAGATGTTATTTTTTATTGTTGCTGCGGGAGAGCCGGGAGGTCCTGAACCGTTTCTCCAACTTGAACCAATCGTCATTCTGTCGGTCTTATTGAATTCCAGACTTGCAGCGTCCTGCTCTTCAAAAGATTCATAGGCGATATCCTCTTCCATCATTACAGCAGCAGAAGATCCTCCGTAGATATTATGGTAAACGAGATCTTGATAGAAGTAAGCTAGAGTTCCATTTACGGCCTGAGGAAAAGCAGCGGTAGACGTTCCGGCAGTCCATGAGATATCCCAAGCAGTCTTGGAAGGCTCTACATCCACTATTCCTTTTTCAAAACTCACATATACTAACTTGTCTTCTGCGCTTTTTGGTATGTCTAGACTACTAAAAGCAGTTGAGTCAGCGTCGGCATGTTGAAGCGTGTAGCCTTTTCCATTTCTGATGATTCTGATTTTTTTCAAAGATCTCTCAGTAGCTGCACATGATCCTCTACTCAAAATATATACTTCATTTTGATCTTCAGTCGCATTAATAGCAGCAATTACTGGAGCTGAAAGCGGATTGGATTCATTATCTACATGTAGAATACTTTGTAAGTTGGTGAATGTCAAAATCAATTCTCCTGAATCCTCCACTTCTGCAATTTTCTTTGCCCCTACTTCATTGAGATCTGTCTTTCCGGTCGCAGATGCCATAGCTCCTGTAGTACCATTAATGAGAACTTTGAATTCCGAGCCTGAGGAAAAGGCCAAGTCCCAGGATTCTCTCGCAATAGCTAGTTGATTCCCTGATTTTAATTCGATAAAGGAGGTGTTAGGATATTCCGCACCTCCACCTTGAATCTCAATCAATCCGGATTCCGATGGAGGGATGACCGTTGGCACATCTTCACCATCGTCACAAGAGGTGAAGAATCCTAATCCTACTGCCAACGCAGTAAAAGATAAAATACGTAAGTGTTTCATGGTGTTATTAAATTGAAAGTTGGTTACTGATTCAATTGATATCCATCGAGTAGAATCTCTGTTGCTGCAGCATTACCCTCGGAATCAATTATCGTCTCATATCCTGGAAGTGATCCCGTCATTTTGTAATAGAGCGTGAAAGCGGTTTTCCAAGGCGCATGAGTATAACTTAGATTTGTGTTGACCTCTGGAGTCCAACTCATATCGGGAACAAGCACGGCCTGTTCTGTCAGTTGGTTGTATCTGCCAATGTAGGAGAAGCCCAGATTGCCTGAGAAATTCTTATATCTGTGGTTATAGCTGAATGTAGCACCTGCAGTTTTATAGTTTTCTACATTGAAAAGAGTAGTGATTTGAATGTCAGTAGGATCCTGTCCATAGGCTATACGATTGTCGACACTATTGTAAAAACCTCCTAACACTGCTCCGATTTTCCATTCCTCACTCAATTCTTTATTCCAATCCAAGGAAGTATTGATACTGTGAGAAGTCTCTGCTTTCAGATCAGGGTTTCCAGTGATACTATGACTTGCGTCGAAGAAGTTGAAATAAAGTTCACGGATGGAAGGAGCTCTAAAGCCTTTTGCATAGGCTAATCTCAGGGAAAGATATTCGTTCAGACGGAACTTAGTATTGATTGAAGGAATCACAACTGGAGCTTCGTAGGCGGAATTATAAGATTTTCTGAGTTCAGGTTTGATCTGTATTGATTCTGTAGGAGACCACTTTGCAGATAGAAATGCTGCATAATCCTGAATGCCTTCGTTCTGGGTAATTCGCTCACCACTTCCACTTTCTAGATTAAGGTCAATTCCAGGCTGTAATTTGAATTTCGAATTGATTTTCATTTGGCCCAATATTCTCCAGCTGAATCCATTGTAGTCTATGCTGGACTGTGAGTCAGGAGCCTTAGAAAGATAATTTTCGCCCGTTCTTACGTTGGTGACCCTCGTCTTGGTATTTCTGGTGTAATTGGTAAATCCACCCTGCCAGTTTAAGGCAAATTTGTCGGAACTATCCCATTGACCATTGATCCTGTGCATCCAACGGTTGGTAGCGTACTCTTGATCTATCACTTCTAATCGTGCGTCTGTTCCGTCCGAGAAAACTGTTTCATTTAAATAATCGACCTGATAGTCTATTGATAAATCTTCTTTCAGGTAACCTGCTTTTAGATTGACAAAATTTTGATCCTTTGGTAGCCATTCTTTTTGTCTTCCCGTCTCTTCTCCTTGCCAGCCACCAAAATTATTCTGGGAGAATCCCGCTCCAATATTCCAGTTGTTCACTCCATAATTTCCTGAAACAGACCTAATATGGGTTCCTCTTCTTGCAAATGGACTGTACTCAGAACCCACGGTCTCCTCCTGAACTTTTGCCTGAAGCGAAAGCTTTTCTGAACTTCGGTTTTTGGTTATGATATTGATGACTCCTGCGAGAGCATCTGCACCATATACCACTGACATAGGTCCTTCCACAATCTCGACTTTCTGAATCTGATTAATGTCAATTTGATTGATGTTGATTTCGTTAGAAACACCCTGACGACCCACCATTGGCACTCCATCTATGAGAATTTTTATATTTTGTCCAGACATCCCTAGCAGTTCCAGCTTGGATAAATTCCGGACTTAAGATTTAAGTGAGAGTCATCAGATGGGCTTTAGTGTACTACAAGGAGGTATTTCAAAAAGTAAATTTATACTTCCCAACTATAATATTAAATTAGTAGTCAATTTGATGTCTAAACTAGCTTTTCATGCGTGGTAATGTCAAAATTTCGAAAATGAATCAGATTCTCGATTAATTTCCCAAATTTCCTTTGGGTTTAGGCATTTCTGCTTAATTTTGCGGTCGAATTCAAAAAGTATATCCTTTTTACATTTCAATTCTCAAATGGCAAATATTGGAAAGATAACTCAGGTAATCGGGCCCGTAGTGGACGTTTCCTTCGAAGGCGGTAAACTGCCAAACATTCTAGACGCAGTTGAAGTAACCAAAGAAAATGGTCAAGTTGTCGTGATGGAAGTTCAACAGCACTTGGGCCAAGACCGAGTAAGAACAATCGCAATGGACTCATCTGAAGGGATGGTTCGTGGTATGGAAGTTAGAGACTTAGGTCAGCCTATCTCTGTTCCAACCGGTGAAGCGATCAAAGGTCGTCTTTTCAATGTGGTAGGTGAAGCTATTGACGGTCTGCCTCAGGTGCCGGCTGGAAAACGTCTTCCTATCCACAGATCTGCTCCTAGATTTGAAGATCTTTCTACTTCCACAGAAGTACTTTTCACAGGTATCAAAGTAATCGATTTGATCGAGCCATATGCAAAAGGCGGTAAGATCGGGTTGTTTGGTGGTGCTGGTGTAGGTAAGACTGTATTGATTCAGGAATTGATCAACAACATTGCGAAAGCATACGCTGGTCTGTCTGTATTTGCAGGTGTAGGTGAACGAACCCGTGAAGGAAATGACCTTTTGAGAGAAATGATTGAGTCAGGTATCGTGACTTACGGTGATGAATTCGTCAAAAGCCTTGAAGAAGAAGGTGGATGGGATCTTTCTAAAGTTGATTTGAAAAAATTAGAAGACTCTAAAGCAACTTTTGTTTTCGGTCAGATGAACGAGCCTCCAGGGGCACGTGCACGAGTGGCCTTGACAGGTTTGACTTTAGCAGAATATTATAGAGACGGTGATGGCGAAGGTGCCGGTAAGGATATCCTATTCTTTATCGACAACATTTTTCGATTCACTCAGGCTGGTTCCGAGGTGTCCGCACTTCTCGGACGTATGCCATCTGCAGTAGGTTATCAACCTACTTTGGCCACCGAAATGGGAGCCATGCAAGAGCGTATCACCTCTACTAAGAGAGGTTCTATTACTTCCGTTCAGGCAGTATATGTGCCTGCTGATGATTTAACTGACCCAGCTCCAGCGACCACTTTCGCTCACTTGGATGCTACCACGTCACTCTCTCGTAAGATTGCAGAATTGGGAATCTATCCAGCAGTGGATCCTTTGGAATCAACTTCAAGAATCATGTCAGCTGACATTTTGGGAGATGAACATTACAACTGTGCGCAGCGTGTAAAGGAGATTCTTCAGCGTTACAAGGAACTTCAGGACATCATTGCGATCTTGGGTATGGAGGAGCTTTCTGAAGAAGATAAGCAAGTCGTTTACAGAGCAAGAAGAGTTCAGCGTTTCCTATCTCAGCCATTCTTTGTAGCGGAGCAATTTACAGGCTTGAAGGGTGTATTGGTTGATATCAAAGATACTATCAAAGGATTCAACATGATCATGGACGGTGAGTTAGATCATCTTCCTGAGGGAGCTTTCAACTTGGTAGGTAGCATCGAAGATGCTATTGCGAAGGGTGAGAAAATGTTGGCTGAAGTAAGATAATTCGGTTTAGGGTTACTCGTTGAGTGTTCAATAACCAAAGGAGATACAATGGATAAAAAGATTTATCCTTTAACAGCTAATCAGAAATTAAGCGTATGCATTTAGAAATAGTCACACCGGACAAAAAAGTATTTCAGGGTGAAGTATCCGAGGCAAGTTTTCCTGGTGCCAATGGATCATTTCAGGTGCTGAATAATCACGCTCCGATCGTTTCGGCTTTGGCAAAAGGAACAGTTTCCTTTACCACGCCGGAAGGAAAGCAATCCATGATTGTGGATGGTGGAGTAGTGGAAGTGAAAGACAATGTGATTGTAGTGTTGGCTGAAAAAATAGTCGACTAAGCAATTCATACAACTATTTAGAAAGGTCTCCTGTGCGCACGGGAGACCTTTTTTTTACCTTTAGTAGTCGTATAAGCAGCAATCATGACGCACTAATAATTTTGTGGAAATTAGTATTTTGGAATGCTACCTATTCTTCAATGTGTCGCAGGACGGCACCCTTGATGTGTTTTTCGTCATGTTGCATTAAACTTCCTTCATAGAAATAGAGTGTATCATTGACTACTCCTAAGAGCATGCCGATATCGAGGATATTTCTGGGATCGAAGGTTTCATACCATTTCTCCTCGTCCTTATCAAAGATTAATAAATTAGAGAACGTCGCATAGTTTGGTGGTTCCTCCCTGTTATTCATCCAGGTTTCGATAGTTATCAACCTTGAGGCTTCGATGATTGAATTGAAATAATGATTAGTAGGAATTTTGATATTCATACCTTCTCCAGAAGCAAATATTTCTTGAAAGGATATAACCTGCTCGGCTCCGTTAAGTTTATAATCAAAATATCTACTTTCAGGGAGTGCAACTTCTTCAATAAGTTCACCAAATTCTTTTTTCAGAAAATCAAAGAATTCTTCCGCAATGGGGAAATGAAAACACAATGGATTGATTATAAAATGTTGAAGTTAGGTAAGCTATTGGCATTAGTGACCCCTTAATATTTTTTAGCTCATTGGGGTACTCAAAAAAAGAGTTTTCCAATACCTGCCCATTTTCATCAAATTGATAGATCAATCGTCCGCTTTTTGTGCAGGGAAATCGCTTTTAAACCCCTTTCGTTAGTGAGTTAATTTAGGTATATTTTTGAGAGGGTAAAAAATATGCCCAGGTGCTACAGCACCCCAAAAACCCACCCGGCTTTCCCCCATTTTTTTAAAGACTTGAAAGATCCCCGTCTCACCGTCAAAGGCAACCATCTTTATCCACTAGAAGAAATTTTGTTTTTCAGTATATCCGCAGTCGTCAGTGGCGCAGATAGGTGGACCTCAATTAGCCTTTTTGGCCGTTCCAAGCTGGACTGGTTAACAAAATGGTATCCCTATCCGCACCGAACGCCCTGTTCTGATGTGCTGGGCAGAGTTTTCTCCGCACTTGATCCAGAAGTCTTCAACAGGTGTTTCGTCTCTTGGGTAGATTCTATTGCCCAGCTCACTTCAGGGGAGGTGATTGCTGTTGATGGGAAGACAATTTGTCGCTCTGCTGATAAAACAGCGGGTAAATCAGCTTTCCATGTGGTCTCCGCTTTTGCCTCTGCTAACGGACTGTGTCTGGGGCAAGTGGCTGTAGACTCCAAGAGCAATGAGATCACAGCCATTCCACAACTTCTTGAGCTTCTGGGCTTGAAGGGATGTGTCGTTACCCTAGATGCTATGGGGTGCCAAAAAAACATAGCCCACGCCATCAGGGATAAGCAGGCCGACTATGTACTGATGGTAAAAGGGAATCAAAAGGGACTTAAAGAGCAAATAGAAAAAGTGTTTTCAATCGCTGCGATTAAAGACGAGTATCAAAGTACTGGCCTAGGACATGGCAGGATAGAGTTTAGAAAATGTGAGGTAGTTGATCAGCTCAGATTCTTGGATGACCGCGATGACTGGCAGGATTTAAAGGGCATAGCACGTGTGAGTTCACGACGGATCAACAAACAAAGCGGTAAAGAGAGCGTCAAAACACGCTATTATATCACGTCGCTGAAACCGGACGCACAGCTAGTCAGTTAGTCAGAGGGCACTGGGCAGTAGGAAAAAACCTCCACTGGAGTCTGGATGTGATTTTCAAAGAAGATGCCTCCCTGAAAAAGAAAGATCATTCCGCTCTCAACTACAACATGATTACCAAAATGGCACTTCAGCTGATTGAACTGGAGAGCTCAACGAAAAAGAGTAAACGGTCCAAGAGGTTGCTCTGCGCACTTGATGATGAGTACCGGGAAAAAATCCTCAAAATCTAAAAGCGATTTCCCTGGCTTTTTGTGTAATAAGCGGGATCATAGTTATCGTATATTGAAGTGGCTAATTCAATTGAAAAACCATTTTCTACCTTTTTGAATTTAGAACCCATAAATTTTGATTCTTTTTCTTCTGGGTATTTAAGCTTTATTTTTTTGATAAATTCTTGAGCTTGAACATTAAATACCAAAACTGATTCACTTTTCTTATCCAGAATATAAATAATAGGATAATAAGCAGCGTCAAAATTAGATGGGAGGAATGGGCCAATTGGAAAATCTCCTGAAGCTATTCTATTTATTTGTTTGCCAGAAATAGGATAAAATGCAACAGACGGAGACTTGATTGACTAAACTGCAATTAAACTGTTTCCTAACATATTTACGTTCTTCTGCCCATTAAGAAAGTATTCTGTCTCTTTTATTTCTATAGAGTCAATGATTTCTAATTCAACTAATTCTGGAATCGCACTCCTTTCAACTTTGCCTTGGCAGGCGAACACTGAAAAGACTGCTATTGTAATAACATATCGATATCTCATGCCTAATAATTAGTTTTTATTCTGGTGCTGCGCAGTCTATGTTTGTTGAATCTCCAAGACATTGCCATGCCAAGCAATCACCGCACAATGCATAGTTACAACCATGTGGATCACTAAATTATTCACAATCTTCTCCTGCCTCCGCCGGCAGCACCACTGCAAAACTGCCCAATACCATGCCTAGTACGGCACCGGTTAAAGTCACCATTTTTTTTTCATGATTTGTTTAAATTAAAAGATAATTAAAATGCTAGCTTACTTCAAATCAGAAATATCTTGGTGGAATTGCAAATTTCTAATTTTCCGATTTTATAAGCAGTTAATTCCGAGGTGGACGTAAAAATTTAATTTGAGAGATTAGGGCTGCGGGGTTATTGGCCATGGAAATACTAATCAAATCAAAAAAAAGGAAACCAGAGGGCTTCCTTTTTCTAATTTAAATAATTTTACAGATTAACCACACTTGGATGAACCGCAGTCCTTGCACGTCAGGCATCCTTCCTGATAGATCAAATTGGTAGAATTACACTGCTCACAAGCTTGCCCTTTCACTTTTGTTCCGTCTTCTACATAGCGCTTTACTGCACGCACTACCCCGTTTTTCCAAGTGTTGATAGATTCACTATCCAGTTGTAAGCTATTGATCAGATCAACGATTTTTTCTATCGGCATCCCGTAGCGAAGGGTACTCGAGATCAGTTTTGCATAGTTCCAGTACTCAGGATCAAACTTATGTGACAAGCCTTCTACGGTCGTCTTATATCCTCGTATATTCTTATACTGGAAATCATAGCGCGAGGTACTATCTTCATTTCTGTTTTTGATGATGACTCCTTTATTAGCCCATCTAGGTATTAGGATGCCATCTTCGTCGTCTGCCAAACCCGTAAACACTTCATAAGGTCTTCCGTCTATCAGACCTATAAATGCGATCCACTTCTCTTTGTTATTTTGAAAGCGAACTACATCAGCTTCCAACACTTGAGGACGTTTGGTAGGAAAAGGAGTAATGGAGACTTCCAGCTCTTCTTTTTCTTCTTGCTTCTTCTCCTCATTGGAAATCAAAACGCCAGATCTAGATCCGTCTCTATAGACGGTCACTCCTTTGCAACCAACTTCCCAGGCTTTAAGATATAATTGACCTACCAATTCTTCGGTAGCATCATTTGGAAGATTGATGGTCACTGAGATAGAATGATCTACCCACTTTTGAACCTCTCCCTGCATGCTTACCTTACTCATCCAATCTACGTCATTGGAAGTTGCTTGATAATAGGGTGATTTTTTGATGATTTCATCCAGTTCTGCTTGCGCAAAGTTTTTAGAAGTGTCAATCCCGTTGACTTCCATCCACTGCTTGAATCTGTGATGGAAAACCACATATTCTTCCCAAGAATCACCTAACTCATCCACAAAATCAATGCGGACATTTTTATCATTGGGATTGACTTTTCTTCTTCTCTTATAGACCGGCATAAATACCGGCTCTATTCCTGAGGAAGTCTGCGTCATCAAACTTGTGGTACCTGTTGGAGCAATAGTTAGCAACGCAATATTTCTTCGCCCATTTTCCAGCATTTCATAATAAAGCTTGTCATCAGCTTCTTTCAGCCGCTGAATAAATGGGTTGTTTTTTTCTCGCTCTGCATCAAATATAGCAAAAGCACCACGATCTTTGGCAGCATATACTGAAGCCCGATAGGCTTCGATTGCAAGTGTCTTATGTACCTCTACTGAAAACTTATTACCTTTCTTGCTGCCGTATTTAATGCCCAGAGCTGCCAGCATATCTCCTTCAGCGGTGATGCCTATGCCTGTTCTTCTACCTTCGCCTGCTTTTCTTTGAATGTTCAGCCACAGATTTTTTTCGTTAGCTTTTACATCTTCTTCTTCTGGGTCAGCGTCAATTTTTGCAATGATTGCATCGATTTTTTCTAGTTCCAAGTCGATGATATCATCCATTAATCGCTGGGCAGCGTGAATATGCTTTTTAAATAATTCGAAATTAAAGATTGCCTGGGGAGTAAATGGATTGTCCACATAGGAGAATAAATTGATTGCCAATAGACGGCATGAATCGTAAGGACAAAGCGGTATTTCGCCACAAGGATTTGTGGAGACTGTTTTGTACCCAAGATCTGCATAGCAATCCGGCACGGACTCCTTGATGATTGTATCCCAAAATAGAATTCCCGGCTCAGCAGATTTCCATGCGTTGTGAACTATTTTTTTCCAAATAGTCGTGGCGTCTATCGTTTTTGAGAATTTAGGAGAATCGCTGAAAACAGGATATTTCTGAGTGTATTGAGAATTGGCTTTTACAGCCTTCATAAATTCATCATCGATCCTGACCGATACATTTGCTCCAGTGACTTTGCCCTGCTCTAACTTGGCATCGATAAAATCTTCGGAATCCGGGTGATTGATAGAAACAGAAAGCATCAATGCTCCACGTCGCCCATCTTGTGCAACTTCTCTGGTAGAATTCGAGTATCGTTCCATGAATGGCACAATGCCAGTCGATGTCAATGCTGAGTTTTTGACAGGTGATCCCTTTGGTCGGATGTGAGAAAGATCGTGACCTACTCCGCCGCGACGCTTCATCAATTGCACCTGCTCTTGATCGATTTTCATGATTCCTCCATAGGAATCGGAATCTCCGTTATTGCCGATTACGAAGCAGTTGGAAAGTGATGCGATCTGATATGGATTGCCTATGCCAGCCATTGGGCTACCTTGAGGCACTATATATTTAAAGTCTTTGATCAGATCAAAGATCTGATTTTTTGAAAGTGGATTTGGATAGCGAGACTCAATTCTTGCCAGCTCCTTTGCAATTCTATTGTGCATATCGGTAGGAGTAAGCTCATAGATATTGCCATCAGAATCCTTCAGTGCATACTTATTGATCCAAACACGAGCCGCTAAGTCGTCCCCTTTGAAATAGGCAGAGGTTGCTTCAAAAGCTTCTTCTTGTGTATAGGTTTTGGTTTGTGTTTCCGGATGCGTTTGTGTGGACATAATTAGAAGGGCTTAAAATTCTGAATGACTGAATGAAGGGTTGAAGTAACTCAAAATAATCAATCAATCAAATAATTATCTTTTCAAAGTTTTCAATTTTTATTTATAAATAACTTAAAATCAGATAATTGATTTTTTATCCCTATAATAAAGCTTACAAAAATTGTAATTTATAATATCTTTCTGCAGCATAGATTTTCGGTATATGATATTGATACTCAGACTTTTTAGGGATGGTGTGTTGGAATTGCTTGAGTTTCATTGGAAGGCTGACCTTTTTAAATTCAAATTAATAGTTGATTTGAACTATGCAATCACATATGAGATAAGCAAATTGGGGGGCATTATAAGGAGAGGTAGGAAGCGATTTGCTGAGATCTTAAAAATCTAATCTTTGAAAAAATTACCAATTGGTAGGGTCATAGTTCTCCTGACAGACTATTCTTATGGTCCTAAAAATGAGCCTAATTCCTGTGGATCAAACCAGGACGCTTTATGAAGAATGACACCTTCGGGTGATACAACCACCACCATATTTGGGCCTTGACCAATACTCTTCCAAAATTCATTTTGAGCATTATCAATCAAAACTGGGACTTTTATAGTTTCTTCTTCAATTAATTTATCAGATAAATTCTCTCTCTCGCCGACAGTAGAAGGTTGAGCAGCTTGGATGCCTGCCTGTAGATTTCTCTCTGCCTCCCATGGAATTACCTCTGCAGAATATGGACTCTGGCTCGCTTGTGGGTGTGCTTCTATCGTATGTATAAAGAAAAAATCATAGTGTGAATTATAGATGTTGAATATGCTGTCAATAGAATGCATCTGTGATCTGGTGGCATCACAGGTATAACTGCCTGTTATAATTACGTTTGATTTAGCTCCCATCAATAATTTTCTAAGACTAACTTTGGCACTTTTTCGTTGGTCAATCAGCGCCATGTCTCCAATAGTGTCTCCTGGCTTTAGTCCGATTTCCTCAAACTTAAATCTATTCATTATTCCTTCTGAAAGCGCAAATTCAGTTGGTTCGCTCAGTTCTTTGGCTTTGATCAGGAAAGAAAAGTAGCTAATGCCTAAGATCACGATGAATATGATAAGCCCCAGAAAAAGTTGAATATTTCGAGTTGACATACTAAATCAACTCCAATTTTTATGAGAAAGTTGATCTGAAAAATGCTTTATAAATGGAACTACACAGGAGGTGTTTCAAGTAGTTAAAGGATTGCTTATCTAGTTTGAATGGCCTTACCTGAAACTTAATTTTTCTTTAAATAAAGTTGGATATTCATATTTCCCCTATTCGTTTACTGTGAGAGCTTTTTAATGATTAGCTACTTGTGGCAACACTCCTCAACAAAGGGTTTTGATACGCAAGGTTGAATTCAAGTTTATTCGTTGTAAATCAATAGTGTGTGGTGCAGTTTTTATTGCATGTGATCAACATAGCGTACAAGATGCGAAAATTCTTCCTTATCCTGTTTTCTGCTAGCAGACAATTATCACCAATTGGGCTCAACCACGATCGGTTAATGTTCTAATTATTTTTTTATGTATATCCGCTTTTCTACCAGTAAAGACCCAAGAGCATCATAGAGTTGGGTGAACTCACGCAATCAACGCCACTTCTTACCCGTCATCAGTCTTCCGTCTTTCAAATCAAAAAATATGGGTACTGGCAACATTGCGTATAATCAAATTATTTTTTAAGAGGAAGTAAAACCATCATTTTATTACACTGAACAGTTCTTAAAATCTTGTCGATGTTGGTCGATGGGATGACAAAATTTAATTTGATGAGTGGCGCGGTCCCATTTAATTCTCTAAAAGAAGGATGATTCAAATTAGAAAATCACAGTGAAATCGAACTGTTAGAATAAGTATAAACCAATGATAGTCAAATCATTACATTTATAACTGAACCCTGTTGAGAAAGGATAAAGACAATACAGTCACTGATTGGTATCGATGGTCGAGCCACTAGAGAAATTTAAATCTACTAAGATGTCTATTAGAACTATTATTACAAAAATGTCTATAGTAAACCACGAGTCTTCAACATAGTTAATCGTAAACCTTGTATTGTTTATGAAATAATATCAATACCTTTGCAGCCACGAAAGGGGGTGTATAGATATGATCATAGTTAACGTTAAAGAAAACGAATCAATCGAGAAAGCGCTAAAGCGTTTCAAAAAGAAGTTTGATAAGACTGGTGCAGTCCGCGAACTTCGTGCGAGACAAGCTTTCACTAAGCCTTCCGTGAAAAGAAGAGCGCAAGTTATCAAGGCGGCTTACAAGCAGCATCTTCAAGAAGAAGCAAACGGTTAAGCTGAATTGAATTTCAGATATCAAACGCACTTGCCATCAGGCGGGTGCGTTTTTTTTACGCCTTACTGTAAAAAAGTACATTAATTATTCACGTTTTTTTAATCTAACTTATCTTCCAAGTTACGTGACATATGATCGATTCTTTTATCAATTATTTAGAGTTTGAGAAAAAAGCCAGTCCACATACAGTGGATGCCTACCGACGTGATCTGCTTCAATTTGAAGGGTTTTTAGCACTTTCCTTTGAGGTAAATGATATTTCTGAAGCGCTTCATCCAGACCTTCGAGCTTGGGTGATCGACTTGGTTGACAGCGGTTTAACTTCGACTACGGTCAATCGAAAAATAGCCACTTTGAGATCCTATTATAAGTTTTTGCTTCGTTCGAAGATCATTTCAGCTGATCCAACGTATAAGTTAAAAGGTCTTAAAAACCCTAAAAAACTTCCTGAATTTTTACAGGAATCGGTGATTGAATCCGTTCTTAATGAAACTATATACGAAGAGGGCTTCCAAGGACAGCGTGACAAAATGATAATGGAATTTCTTTATCTCACAGGTGTCCGACTATCAGAACTTATCTCTTTGAAATGGACAGATATCAACCTGATAGAAGATTCGGTGAAGGTACTTGGAAAACGAAAGAAGGAACGAATAATTCCTATTACAAAAGGATTAAAACAGAATATTTTGCTGTATAAAAAAGTATTTGAAGAAAGGTTTTCGAATGTTGGTCAAAGTGACTATTTTATTGTCACCAATCAACATAAGCAAAGCTACCCTATGATGATTTTCCGCATCGTCAGACATTATTTGGATCTTTTTGCGCAAACGTCTAAGCGTAGTCCACACGTGCTGAGGCACACTTTCGCTACCCATCTTCTTAATAAGGGAGCAGATCTCAATGCAGTCAAGGATTTACTTGGCCATGCTAACTTGGCAGCTACTCAGATCTACACCCACAATTCCATTGAAAAACTTAAGGCTGTATTTGAACAGGCACATCCTAAAGCATAAATTTAATTATTGTTCAACCACTAAATGCAAATCAATATGAAACTGCAGATGCACTCCATCCACTTTGATGCCGATCAGAAACTGATCGATTTTATTCAGAAAAAAGCTGACAAACTGGATACTTTCTATGACCAAATCATAGACGGAGAGGTTTTTTTGAGGCTCGACAAAAATGATAACAACGCCAACAAAATTGCAGAAATCAAGCTCAATGTTCCAGGTAAGCAGTTTTTTGCCAAAAATCAGGCGGATTCATTTGAAGCTGCCAGTGACGATGCGATCGAAGGGTTAAGACGACAGATCAAAAAGTATAAAGAAAAAATGATTTTGGCTAAACAGTAATAAATAATCTGGATAATTTTGAGCACTCCTTGGACTTCTGAGGAGTGCTTTTTTAGTTAATTCATATCATGAATAAAAGTATATCCAACTATTCGTTTCATTTTTGGCTGATTACCTTATCTCTTGCTCTAGTGAAAATAATTTTTACACTTAGGCCTGAGATTAATCTATTCACAGAAGAGGCGCAGTACTGGCTTTGGTCCCAAAATATGGCTTGGCATTATTACTCCAAACCTCCAATGGTCGCCATATTGAATTGTATAAGTACTGGGGTTTTAGGAAATACAGAGTTGGCAGTACGGCTCAATGCAATACTTTGTGGGATAGGTATTTCTTGGGTTGCTTACCTTTTTGGCTCCTATCTATATTCTTCAAAAGTAGGATTCTGGTCCGCTCTGGTAATTCAAGCTATGCCAGTTTGGTGGTTAGCCTCAGGTTTTCATATGACCGATTCTTCCCTCATACTTTTCTGGACACTTACGGTTTATTTAACTTATAGAGGGCTATCTGAAGATAAACTAAGCTGGTGGGTTTACGCGGGAATAGCCTCCGCACTTGCGTTGATGGCCAAACTTATGATGCTATTTTTTTTACCCGCTCTGGCACTATATCTACTTTATACCAAGGATTGGAAAAAACACAGGAGCAATTTTTATATATATGTTGGCATCAGCCTTTTGGGATTTGTCCCCGCTTTGATCTGGAACTGGCAAAATGATTTTGACACTTTCAGGCATTTGGCTGCACTAGCTGGAGCTGACGGAGGCAGTATAGGGGCTTCATTTTATCTTTCAAATTCATTCAAGTGGTTTTTGGAATATGGGAGTGGGCAGCTGGCAATAATTTCTGTGTTCTTATTGCCTGTCTGGTTTTTTGCATTTCGAGAGATCTTTAGGAAAAAAGATTATCCATCAGTTTATCTGGTTCTTCCTGGAATATTAATTTTTGGGATTTTCGCAATACTCAGCTTTATTAAAAGAGTAGAAGTTAATTGGCCTATATTCGCCTACGTCGGATTTGCAATAGTATTGGGAAATTGGATATCAAGGCAATCCGGACTTTGGAAAAATTATTCCATCGCTGCCATTATATTTAGTATAGGTATTCCAGTATTTTTTCTGTTGCCTGACTATACAAAATTGAAGTCAATTCCTCTCCTCGCAAAAGGCGAACTGAACGCTGTAAAACGACTCAGCGGTCATAAAGAATTAGCTCAAAGAATTACATTTTTGAAGGACAGTTTGAAAGTCAACCATGAATTTTACTTTTCCGATTCTTATCATATTGCCTCCGAACTTGCATTCTACTTACCACATAATCCCCAAACCTATGTGGTGAATATGGGTTCCCGTAAAAATCAATGGGATCTCTGGCCCGACATGAAACAATTTCTTGGGAAAGAAAATGTTGGAATATTCGTGAGCTCAAATTTCGAGTCTACGGGACATATGGCGACTTTTGACCGATTGATTTACCAAGAGACATTTATACCGCTATTTAACGGTCTTCCTATACGAGATGTCCACCTCCAAATCTGGGAAAATCTTAAGAACTACGATCCTTTTGTACCTGAGAGCTATTAAATGTGAGTAAAAGTCAGGTTCATTTTCTTTGTGAAGCCGTTTGATTTACAAAAGTTGATAAATAGTAACATGAAAAAATTTAAGTACCATGACTAAAGCAGAGCTTTTTGCAGAAATTCAGAAAAAATCATCCTTTTTGTGTGTGGGTCTTGATCCGGATTTAGACAAAATTCCTACCCACTTAAGAACGGAGAAGGATCCTTTTTTTAGCTTTTGCAAAGCCATTATTGAGGAATCAGCTGATTATGCAGTGGCGTATAAGCCTAATATTGCTTTTTTTGAGGCGCTTGGACCTAGAGGCTGGGAGTCCCTCCAGAAAGTTCTAGAGATCATTCCTAAGGATATATTTACAATTGCAGACGCCAAGCGCGGAGATATCGGTAACACTTCGAAGTTGTATGCGAAGGCATTTTTTGAGCAAATGAGCTTTGATTCTGTGACTGTTGCACCCTACATGGGTGCAGATAGTGTGATGCCATTTTTGGAGTTTGAAAAAAAATGGGTGATTCTTTTGGCACTGACTTCTAATGCGGGATCTATGGATTTTCAGCTACTCGAAGATGAATATGGCAAACCGCTTTATCAGTCGGTGTTGGAGAAAAGCCAAGAATGGGGCTCGCCTGAAAACCTCATGTACGTAGTAGGAGCTACTCGTGGAGAACTGATAGGAGAGGTACGAAAGATAGCTCCTAAAAACTTTTTTTTAGTACCCGGTGTTGGCGCACAGGGAGGAAGTTTGGAAGAAGTAGCTAAATACGGAATGAATTCAGATTGTGGCCTTTTGGTGAATTCTAGCAGAGGAATAATCTATGCTTCAAGTGCAAAGGACTTTTCAAAAGCCGCTGGCAGGGAGGCAAAGAAGTTGCAGGTAGAAATGAAAGAAATGTTGGAAAGATTTCTCTGATAACCGTTATTTCAGCATAATAGTAGGGTGTATCTTTTATCCGATGTCGTTTCTCTACGTTTTAGTGATTTTTAGTTATTGTTTATGACGTTCCAGGAAGATTTTTTACAACTTGTCTGGAAGTATTAGTACTTCGAAAAGGCGAATCTTACTACCAGTTCTGGATTTGGACTGAAAATAATCCAAGTTGGTTTTCACAATCAAAGTGAAGGGACTGATTTCAGAGATTCTGTGGTGGTGATTGATAGAGTGACATTTCATGGATATGTGGAAGCTCACCGGCTAGGGAGTGAATGGAAACAACATGCTCATAGCGGAAATCCAGCATATAATTCAGTCGTTCTTCATGTGGTATGGGAAAATGACATGGAAGTTTTTCGAAATGATGGTAATCCTATGCCGACCTTGGAGCTAAAGGGATTAATTTTCCTTGCTGTTTGGAGGAATTATGAACACATGCTAGACTACAGATCTGAGTTGCCATGTGCTCATGGGCTTGCAGGAGTTCAGGAAATAATAAGATGTTCCACCTTAGAAAAAGCACGTGTAGAGCGCCTGGTAGAAAAGTAGTCTATACTACTAGGATTATTGGACAATACCAAAGGCGAAAAGGGAAGAGGCTGCCTACCGTTGGATATTTATAAGTTTCGGTTTCAAAACGAATAATTAGGCCATGTCTGAATTGTCTGCGTTGGTTCCTTATAAAATACTTCAAAAGCATAGAACTCAATTACATATCGAAGCAATTCTCCTAGGCGTGGTTGGCCTTCTTTCTTCATCTTCAGAGGAGTCGTACGTGGGTCATCTGATCAAAGAGTTTGAGTATTATTGGAAAAAGTACAGCTGGCATTAGACGATGCTTCGTCAGCATTGGACCTTTATGGGGGTGCGACCTAATAATTTTCCTACGTTAAGAATAACCCAACTTGCGGCTATACTTTCCAATGCTCTTAATCTGCTACAATCTATTTTGCAGGACACCAAAAATTTTGATGGCTTCAAAAAACTCCTTTAACACAAACCTGGCCAATATTGGCTTTATCATGATAGTTTTGGGAAGGCTTCAAAGCGGCGTGGTAAATAATGGGATTTCAGGCACTGTATTAGACCTGCTTATTATCAATTATGTCATTACTCTTTGGTTTGCTTATGGGAGATATTTTGAAGATGCCAATTGGCAAGAGCGTTGTTTTGACCTGCTTTAAGAGATTTCCCCAAGGAATAATCAAATTATGAGACGATTTCAAGCTCATTCTTGGTCCGCTATGAATGCCTTTGATTCCCAGGGAATGATTGGGCTTTATAATAATTATTGCCGGCAAAATAAAAGGCTACAATGCAAAGTAGCACAGAGCTTGATCAAATTAGAACCCAAATAATTTTTGCGTAAGGCCTTATTTTCCTGTATTTTTGCACCTTTAAATCACAGAAATAATGGAAAAACCGGTAATAATTTTGGGAGCAAAAGGTATCGCTCATCCGGCTCTTGAGATTTTCAATAGCAATAATGTTCTTGTATATGGATTTTTGGAGGAGGAAGAAAGGCTTCATGGGACAGAGATCAATACAGTTTCAGTATTAGGCAACCCAGAGGATGAGGAATTCTTGAAGCTTATAGGTGAAAAAACTGAAGCTTTTGTAGCTGTGGATGATTCCAAATACAGGAAGTTTTTGGTGGAATTACTTCATGACCGTCGGAAAGTACAGCCAATCAATGCAATTCATAAGACCTCTTATATATCAACTGATGCCATAATTGGCCACGGCAATTTCGTGAATGCTCGTGTTAACATTGGTGCAGGGACTAGTGTAGGTAGTCATTGTATTTTTCATAGTGGGGCTATCATTGATCATAATGTTACGATAGGAGATTATGTGCAGGTGGGGGCTGGTAGTGTGGTCAATGCAGATTGTGTGATCGAAGAAGGAGCTTTCATTGGGTCTGGAGTTACGATAGTATCCGGAGTAACCGTTGGAAAAAATGCCCGTATTGGCGCTGGATCAGTTGTCATAGCTACAGTTGGCAAAAATGATACAGTCTTCGGAAATCCTGCCGTAAAAGTCAAATAAGAATTACGATTTTGATTTACCAATTTCGAGGTGATTCTAAGTGATTGGAAGTGTGGAAGCCTTTCGAAGTAGTACCTCTTAAATCTAAAATCAGCCATCCCAAATCCTAAAAACACCCTGCCGCAACAGGGCTATTGTTATGGAAAACAAAAATTTTCAAATTCTCCTTTATTATTGCTACTCAAGAATCGATAATCCAGAGGAATATCGTGAGCAGCATCATTTATTCTGCGTCGAAAACAACATACGTGGGCGTATCATTATTTCCGACGAAGGCCTCAATGGAACAGTTTCTGGACTGACAGAGGATTGCATTAACTATATGAAGTTTATTCATACAGATCCAAGATTTTCAAAGACAGAGTTTAAGATTGACTCTTACGAAAGCCATACATTCACCAAAATTCACGTCCGTTACAAACCAGAAATTGTTCATAGCGCACTAAGACATCTAGATCCTAATGTACGAACGGGCAAACACCTAGATCCTGAGGCATTCAGAAATCTTAAAGATCAAGAGGATGTAATAATCTTGGATGTGCGATCTAATTATGAGCATGAGCTTGGGCATTTCAAAAATGCGTTGACGCTCGATATTGAGAATTTTAGAGATTTTCCTGATAAAGTAAAGGAATTGGGACATTTGAAAAAGAAGAAAGTTTTGACCTATTGCACTGGTGGAATCAAGTGTGAAAAAGCTTCCGCTTTTCTTCTTGAGCAAGGTTTTGAAGATGTTTATCAACTTCATGGAGGTATTATCAAATACGGTATGCAGGCTGGTGGAGAGGACTTTGAAGGCAAATGCTATGTCTTTGATAATCGAATCGCAGTGGATGTTAATACGATCAATCCGAAGATTATTTCTAAATGTCACATTTGTGGTACCGGTTCTGACCGCATGATCAACTGTGCCAATCAGTCTTGTAACGTTCATGTAGCTATGTGTGAAGAATGTGGCTGGAAAACGGAAGGTTCTTGCTCAATAGAATGTAAGGATATCCCGGAAAAACGTCATTATGATGGTACAGGATATTATCAAAAACATACGAATGGCTATAATCCTTATAAAGGATTAGTTCGTAAGACTAGCAAAGATAAATTTCTAGACCGTGTCATTGAATAAGCGTATACCTGAATCCGAACTTTTAATCAACGAAGATGGAAGTATCTACCATATTCATTTGAAGCCAGAGAACCTGGCTTCTTTAATTTTTACCGTAGGTGATCCTGATCGGGTAGCGTTGGTTTCTCGGTACTTCGATCAAATTGATTTTAGAGCAAGCAAGAGAGAGTTTGTGACACATACGGGTAGGGTCAATGGTAGGCGAGTGACGGCTATGAGTACGGGGATGGGAACGGACAACATTGAGATCTTAATGACCGAACTTGACGCTTTGGTAAATATAGATTTTGCTACCCGAGAAATCAAAAATGAGCTTTCATCCCTGCAAATTGTAAGGCTTGGTACTTCTGGAAGCATGCAGGCGGACCTGAGGGTAGGAACTATCCTTGCTTCCCAAAAAGCGATCGGATTGGATACACTTATGCAATTTTATCCAAACCTAAGTGGAGATCAGAGTTTTGCAAAAGCAATTCAAGAGAAGTTAGATCTCACTTTTACTCCTTATCAAGCCTCTGCCTCTGCAGAGCTAATGGCTAAATTGCCTTCGGATTTTTCAAGAGGGATTACCCTCACCGCGCCTGGTTTTTTTGCGCCTCAAGGCAGAGAAGTTCGCTTGAAACCAAAACTTGATCAGATGATCGGAAAATTATCTTCATTACATTCTAATGGAGAAATCCTGACTAATTTCGAAATGGAAACTGCAGGATATTATGCAATGGGGGAATTGCTAGGGCATCAAATGCTCAGTCTAAATGCGATAATCGTCAATCGGCCAAAGGGAGAGACAGATAAAGAAGCTGAAAAAACCGTTGATCGTATGATCCGCGTAGCTCTTAAAATTTTCTGTTGAAAAAATCACCCTTTACGCTTGGATTTGACTGTTCATAATTGGCTTTTCCATTCTGAAATCTGAGACTCAATGTCCTGAATAATTTTTGACATAAACTCATCACACTCTTGCTTGCATATATATACCAAACAATGCGTCAGCTTTATTTATGAGGAACGTTCGGTTGCTATCAAAAAGTCGTACCAGATCATTCCAAGAACCTAAAACCAGAAGTTCATCTCGGTTCTTCATGGTCTGGATAATTTTAAAATATCCTTGTATGCTAGATATTTTCATGGCTAAAAAGTAAGTGTTAGATGATATATTCTCCAAAATTACGCACTTTTCTTTTCTAACGCAATACGTACAAATACGTATTTTTTGATTTCACATTATAAATTTTGTGCCTAATCAATTCTTTTTTTATTCTTCTGAGCCCATATCAATAATGAATTGTGCTTTTTCTCCAAATTCAACTTCGTGATCATATTACTACGGTGTTTTTCTACTGTTCTAGCCGAAATAAAAAGCTTACTTGCGATTTCTTTGGTAGAAAGACCAGTTGCTATTAGCCTTAAAATTTTGATTTCAGAAGGTGTTAGTGGATTATTCTCCGTGTATTTGTCTTGTTCTTTTAGCTCATCAAATAATTTTTCGCTAAAAAATTGCCCGCCTCCCAATACCATATTGATGGCTTTAGACAGCTCTTCCAACGCAAACTCTTTGAGGACATAGCCAGATAAATTGAGCTCTTTGGCTTGATGATAAAGGTGTATTTCTTTATGCAACGTAAGTAAAATTATTTTGGTCGGTAGCTTGAGACGATAACACTCTGAAGCAATTTCAAGGCCTGTTTTCAAGGGCATTTCCATATCCAAAATAGCCAATTGTGGCTTTAGGTCTAGAATTAGATGAAGCGCTTTCAACCCATCATTTGCTATGCCTACAATGTCAAGGTTAAGATCAAACAAAAAACCATGAAGTCCTTTAAGTAGAATCGGGTGATCGTCAGCTATGATGACAGTAGGTTTTTGCTCACACATGAACTATAAATGTTAAGCTTGTCCCATTTCCTTTACTGCTAATTACTCTCATGCTTCCTTCCATTGAGGCGATACGTTCTTTCAATGTTTTCAGTGCTAAGCTCTGAAAGTCATTTAATTTTTCAGAAAAATCAAATCCTTTACCATTGTCTTCAATTTTTAATTCTACTCCCTGATGATTTTTTCGGAAAATCACGCTTAATGCACTGGCTTCTGAATGCTTAATAACAGTATTAATTGATTCTTGTAAAATTCTGTAAAGTTGGAGCTCTTGATCCTTTTTGAGAATTCCTTTTAGGTCCTGAATTTCTGAGGATACAAAAATCTTTGTTTCAGTATCAATTTGATCTAATAAATGATTAGCAGCTTTACTTAAACCAAGCTTTTCTAACTGCATTGAGTGTAGAGACCTAGCTATGGATCTCAATTCACTGATGGCTGTATCGAGTAGTTCGCCAGTAGAAGTGTCTTTAGAAAGAGCAACTTTATTCTTAATGAGTAAGAGACTTTGACCTAATCCATCATGAAGATCCTTCGATATTCGAGTTCGCTCAGTTTCTTGATTTTTTAGTAATTCTTGTGAAAACCTGGATTGAAGTTGCTTTTTCTTTTTCTGATGTTGAAGATTTTTCCAAAGGAATAATAATACAGAGAGAACTACTAGGGATAAAATTATACTGATATACAATCGAATTCTAGCTTTATTAAGTGATTTGATTGAGCCTATTTGTAGGTTCTTAGTAAGTATCTCCAATTCCTTTTTCTCGGTTTCATAGAGTGTTTGATAATAGGAGAAAGTAGCTGCTTGATTTTCTGCAAAGATGGAGTCTTTGTAGCTACTTCTGCTTTCTAAGGCAATGAATGCTTGCTCGAAATTTCCCAATTCAAAATTAAGATCTGATAAAAGTTGATAGCCTTTCAAAATATAGTCCATATGTTTTGACGATTTGGCTGACGTTAATGACTCATTTGCCAAATATATTGCGCCGGATATATTCCCTTTATTTTTTGCCATCAAGGCCTTGGCGGTAAGTAGATCTGGGTTAGATTCAGGGATTTCGAAGGACTGGTCAATTAGCTTTTTTGCTGCTTCAAAATAATCTGTTTGCTTTTTAGGATTCTGATGCTCCCCATAAAAGATACTTAAATTCAATTTTAAGATGCTTTCAATATAAAAATCTCTTGACTCAAAGGGTGTATCAGAATCTGCCTTTAATAGGTAAATCAATTTTTCATCGTCCCTACCTTGTTTATCATAATCTGTGGCTTGGTTAAAAAATTGAATTGCCAAATCTATTTCCCTTCCATCTTTTTCTGCGGCAGCATTCAATTTATATCTGATTTCTTCTGCCTTATCGAAGATCTCATATTTACTATATAATATGGCCATTTCTCCATATAAATAGTTTACGTAACTTTCATCTCCAAGAAGCTGATAAATCGCTTGAGCGCTCTGATAATCTCTCATTCCTCCTAGCAAATCTCCCTTGTAATCTTTGGCTTGGGCTCTAAAAAAATAAGAATCTGCGATGAGTGTGGAGTCTTTATTCTCGAGGCGATCTAACGCCAGAGAATATTCTACAATTGCGGAGTCAAATTGATTGAGCTGGAAATAGCCCCCTCCAAGCTTAAGATGTAGTTGTCCACGCAAGGTAGAATCCATTATCTTAGCTTCATTTAAAATGGTTTGCTTGAGCAAATTAATTTTTCATAAGGAGTATGACTCTTCTTGTGAAGGACTTTAAATACTTCTAAAGCATGCTCCGCCATCAAATCATATTTTTCTTCTTTCTCAGCAAGTGAAACTATGTTTAAAAGATAAAACTCAGCTAAGGAATCTGAGGTTGGCTTGTTGGAATAAAGTAGTATTAACTCTTCTAGAGAGGGTTTAAAGCTTGATTTTGGACTATTTTCATTTTGAGAATAAACAGGAAAAATCGAAATAAGCCAATTTAACAAGCTGAACAAAATTTAAAATTTTCGAATCATCTTTAAAGATAGGTAATTCAGTTCAATAGGGCAGGTATTGAATGTATTGATTCAGTTGTAAGATTATCCGCTACTTTGCCAGTAGCCGTAGTTTTTTTGATTAACTGGCTGGAAGATAAATGAGGGAAGTCCGAAGTGGCCTCAATCGCTAAGTTTGCCAAATCTTTTAAAGTTTTTGACACATTCCTGACGGAAAAGCGGATATACACATTCATTTATTATAAGTATTAGAAAGCGGTACAGTTAATCTAAGGGGAGCTAATGCGTTTTGGGGATGTATTCCCCTCATGGGCAAAGCAAAGTAGTTTTAATGAACGAATCAATTCGGAAAATCTACCATGTATTAAAAGCGTAATACTGAGCTTCGGTAAACAACACTTAACTATCGAGATCTTTAGTTTGAAAAATCTTGATGCATTAAGCTCATCCTAAACGCCAAACGATTTAAATTGTAAGTTATCTGCAAAAATCTTGACCATATGAAAACAACTTTAAAACTCGCTATATTTTATTTCTGTCTGTATTTTCCATTGATTTCACAAGGTCAGGAAGAAAAGAAAAGCTTTGAATACCGAGAGCCTCAGCGATTTGAAAGTACACATTCTGGAACTTTTGGGGGGCAGAAAATAAATTACAAAGCGATAATATCAGAGACATTTTTAAAAAATTCAAGTGGAGAAGTTACTGCTGCACTATGGTCAACTGCCTACGTAAAGGAGGGTGGGAACTTGTCAAATCGCCCGGTTATGTTTATTTTCAATGGTGGCCCGGGTTCGGCCTCCATTTGGTTGCATGTTGGGTTTTTTGGGCCTAAGGTAGTTAAAGTGGATTCTGAAGGAAAGATTGACGACGGGGCTGCTCCGTATCCGTTTGTAGAAAATAAGCAGGCGCTATTGGATATTACTGATCTGGTTTTTGTGGATCCAATAGGAACAGGGTTTAGCGAAGTGTTGGGCAAAGGTGTGAACAAGGATTATTGGGGATTGAATGAAGATGCTAATTCTATTGCTCAATTCATGAAACTTTGGGTCACTGAAAATGGAAGATGGCAGGCTCCCAAATTTATCGGAGGAGAGAGTTATGGGACTACCCGAGCGGCAAAGGTTGCTGAAGTGCTCGAAGGCGGAGGAAATCCTATGGCTTTGAATGGAATTGTTCTGATTTCTCAGGCCTTAGACTACGCAGGCTCATCTTCATGGGCAGATAATTTGACCTCATTCTTTACTTATTTGCCTTCCCAAGCAGCGACCGCCTGGTATCATGGCAAAGCTGGAAAGGGAAAAACCTTGGAGGAATTTTCGCAAGAAGCGAGGGAATTCGCTTATGGGGATTATTTGGAGTCATTATTTCAAGGAGAAAAGCAAAGTCAAACTGAAAAAGAAGCCACCGCTACCAAATTGGCATATTTTATTGGCTTGGATAAAGAGTATATTCTTCGATCTAAGAATCAAATTTTAATGAACCGATTTAAGAAAGAACTACTTCGAAAGGAAGGAAAAGTGATAGGCACACTAGATGGAAGGTTCTTAGCTAAGGAAACAGATGTTATAGCTGAAAGCCCAACCCTTGGAGATGCAAGCAGTTATATGACCGAAAGTGCTTATACAGCTGTATATAACAACTATCTCTACACGGATCTGAATGTAAAGATGGATCGTGCGTATTTAGGTTCAGCAGATGGAATGGACGGATCTTGGAATTGGAGACCAGTACCGGAAGGAGCATATTGGGAGCCAAGTTATATTAGTACTGCCCGATCACTCAGTGAGGTCATGCATCGCAATACGTCTTTGAAAGTTATGGTTGCCAATGGCTATTATGATTTAATCACCCCATTTTTTGATGCGGAATATACCTTTGCCAGACATGATTTTCCTCAGGAACGAATTCAGATGCATTACTATGAAGCGGGTCATATGATGTATAACAGACAGGAAGATTTTGATGCATTGTCAAAGGACATTCGGGAGTTTTTGCAACGACTTATCAAGTAATTCAAATTCTCTGGATAGTTGTTGAGGATTTCTAAAAGAGTGAGAGCGTACCACGTCAATTTGCTAAGTTCAGGTTGCTAGAGGATAGCAATAGTTCTGATGCAAACATTAGGTAGTTTAAAATTCATCCCGATTCAAATAAGTAATTAGGCCTTCACAAATAGGGAAATCTTAATTAATGGGGAAGGAAACTTTTGTCGATAAATAAACCTTAACCACATTCAATACAAGAATTAAACCTTACCCTATCTTATGCTAAAGCCCGATTTTAAGATCGAAGAAGTTAATAAAATCATTCGTGGACGCAGATCTATGTTTGCTGCCCAATTCAAAGAAAATGATCCTGTAGAGGATAATATCATTGAAGAAATGCTTGAAAATGCTAGATGGGCTCCTTCCCATAAGTTGACTCAGCCTTGGAGATTTATTGTTTACGCAGGCGACGGATTAAAGAAATTTGCTCATTATCAAGCTGACATGTATAAGCTTAGAGCTGAGAAGAACGGTACTCCATTTCTTGAAGCGACCTATCAGAAGTTCATCGATGGTCCTCAGAAAGCATCTCATGTAATCGCGATTATTATGAAGCGTTCAGAGAACATTCCTTTGTTTGAAGAGATTGCCGCAGTTTCGATGGCTGTTCAAAACATGTATTTAACGGCTTCTGCTCATGGATTAGCAGCTTATTGGGGTACAGGCGGGCCGACGTTTTGGCAAGAAGCAAGAGCGGATTTCGGATTGGAAGGGGAAGATATTTTGATGGGATTCTTTTACGTAGCAAAACCAGCAACTGAGAATTGGCCTGAAGGTAAAAGAGCATCTTTGGACGAAAAAGTAGCTTGGATTCGATAGTAATAGTGTTATAAACCACAAACGGCAATGAAGAAATTCTTGCCGTGTGTGGTTTATTAATTATGTATATCCGCAATTGTACCAGTAAAAGACAAAAAGCGACGTAATTAAAGGTAAGCACTAGCATAGCCGATATTCGGGTCACCAGTCATCGGTCTTTCAGCCCAGTAACCAAAGAAAATAAGGTTACTGGCATAATTGCGGTTAATCAGCGATTAATTTTTCTTTTTTAGAAACCTACGTAAGCAGGAGGTTTCACACCTTGAAGCCTTAAGTAAACAACAGCCGAACCGACATGATGCGAGCTATGGTCCATTAAAAGTGCCATGACTTGTCTTCGGCTGGCTTTATTTCCGAATACATCCAATTTTTCCTCCGCCTGCTCAGGACTGATAGCTTTGATGCTTTTGGCTCCATAATCATACGATTTTGCAACGAAATCTGCCAATTCGACTTTGCTGCATGTTGCTATATCAATGGCGAAGTCCGGCTCAGTTCCATTTAAAAAACGCTGAGAGAGACCAGCTATAGAATTTGCAATATGGTGGATTTGTTCTTTGAAAGACATCGCCTCGGCATCAGGTTTATCGTCCATCCCAGCATCTGGCATTTGAGCTAGTACGTCTAAAGTATATTGCTTGCTATGATCCCATTTAATCATGAATTCATCCATGTTAGTCTGAGCAGAAGCAAAACCTGCGACAAGTAGAAGAAAGGTAGCTAAACATCCAGCTGTTATCAATCGTAGTGATTTTTTCATAGTGTAAAGATTTGTTATAAGCTTAAATTTCTGCTATTCTCCACTCAAATCAAACTAATGCCTAATTTTGACTCATGAAAAAAATTCTTATCCTACCCTTTTTATTTGGATTTTTTGCCTGCGAAAAAGTGTACTTGCCCAAACCTACCGGATACAACCGAATAGATTTGCCCAGCCATTCCTTTAGACAGTTGAAGGAGGGTCATCCTTATCTTTTTGACTATTCGAAGCATTCAATAATCGAAGCAGATTCATTCAATATCGCCGAAAAAGACTGGATAAATATTAATTACCAGGATTTTGGAGCTAAGGTTCACCTGACATTTAAGCGAATTGGTGAGAATGGAGTAGATTTCAAGAGGCTTTCCGAAGATGCATTTAAACTTACTGCACAGCATCAAAAGAAAGCCTATGGAATTGGGGAATCTGTGTTGGTCACCCCAGAAGGATACACTGGAGTAGTAGCCGAGCTTACCGGAGAGGTTCCTACTCAATTTCAGTTCTTTGTGACGGATTCCACCAATAATTTTTTGCGCGGAGCGCTATACTTCAACACTTCTATGAAAAACGATTCACTCGCACCAGTGATAGAATACATCAAGGTGGACCTAGCCCACCTGATGAATTCCGTCAAATTTGTGGATTAACTAATAGTCTTCCAAGATTTCAGAATGATCAATCCACCGGCTAGAGCAACGACAGCTGAAATAAATCCTGCCATCATATTTCCATAAATGAAGAATCCAGTGGAGAAAAGAGCGGCATAGATCATTACAGATCCAATCATCATCAAGCCGATTTCCTTTGGTAATTGACCAATCACCTGACGCTCATTTGGATAGCGATCCAATACTTTTTTCCATCCAAATGCCGCTGGAGTTACTTTTCTGTAAAAAGAAAGCAACACTTCATCCTTTTCAGGGGCAGTCAGGAACGTCACCAATAACCAACCAATTGTAGTGATGGTGACACTATAGATTAACTTTAAGTATTCCTGATTTTCTGGAATTATGATCCAGTTTACTTTTGGATTGATTACTGAAAAGAAAATTGCAACCACAAAAGAGATCGCCATAGCGGATATTTCAGTGTATGCGTTGATTCTCCACCAAAACCATCTGAGGATAAAAATTAGACCAGTACCTGCACCAATCTGAAGCAGGATGTTGAATGCATCCAACGCACTTGACAAGGCCAAAGCTAAGAGTGCAGAAAGCCCCATTAGTACAACTGTCGAGATTCTACCTACCGCTACTAACTCTTTGTCACTAGCCTCTGGTTTCATGAATCGTAGATAAAAGTCATTTACGATATAAGAAGAACCCCAGTTGAGATGAGTAGAAAGTGTGGACATCACAGCCGCAATCAAAGAAGCAAGTACAATTCCAATCATACCTGTAGGCAGGAAAGTCAACATGGCTGAATAAGCCAAATCATCCCCAAGTTTATCTGCCGGTATATGTGGGAAAGCAGTTTGTAAATCAGAAATGTTTGGGAAAACAACCAAAGATGCCAATGCAATTATAATCCATGGCCATGGTCTCATTCCATAATGAGCAATGTTAAAAAACAGAGTAGCCCCTATTGCATTCTTTTCATCTTTGGCAGATAACATACGCTGGGCGATGTATCCTCCTCCACCAGGCTCTGCGCCAGGATACCAAGTTGCCCACCATTGTATGGCTATTGGCATCAGGAATAATGGGATATATGAATTTGGGTTCGAGAAATCAGGAAAGAAATCTAACTTGTCCGCCACATTTTCATGAGCTAATAAATTACTTAAAGAACCAATTTGAGGTAAGCCTATAATATAATATGCGGCTCCAAAAGAACCGATCATAGCGATAAAAAACTGGAAGAAATCTGTAAGTAATACTCCTTTAAGTCCACCTAAAGAACTATAAATTACCGTTACGACAGAGGCAATAAGTAAGGTTTGTACAGGAGTAAGGCCAAGCATTATCCCTCCAATTTTAATAGCTGCAAGAGATACCGTAGCCATAATGACCACGTTAAAGAATACTCCCAGATAGATAGCTCGGAAAGCTCTCAAGAAAGCCGCCCCCTTTCCTGAATATCTCAACTCATAGAATTCTAAGTCTGTAGTGACTTCTGACCTTCGCCAGAGTTTGGCATACACGAAAACTGTGAGCATACCTGTAAGCAAAAAAGCCCACCATGCCCAGTTACCTGCGACCCCATTTTTTCGAACTATATCAGTTACCAGGTTTGGAGTATCTGCAGAAAATGTGGTTGCTACCATCGAAACACCCAAAAGCCACCATGGCATATTTCGACCGGATAGAAAAAATTCCTTTGCTGATGTTCCAGCAGTTTTCGATGAATAGACCCCTATTAAAAGGGATATAACAAAGAAAGCGCCTATAATCGCCCAGTCAATAAAGGTAACATTCATGAGTTTTAGGGTTTATTTATTTTGTAATTTTTTCTAAAAAGAATAGACACTTAAATAATAAATTTCGCTAATGTATTTATTTTCTTTCAATTTGAAAAAAACTGAATAAAAGATTATCAAGATTCTAATGCTATATAAACATTATTCCCTCCAAAAATCACTTGAAATTTTGATGCATCATAAATTTCACCAATAAATTATAGGAATAGAATAGCCTATTTTTTCAAGTAAAAAATCCTTTTTTCTAATTGATCTTATAGCTTTGCGACATGAATAATGGAGAATTTGATGACATCTTAGCGAAGTACTTTGAGGAGGATTATGAGGTTTTTGAAATTCAACCATTTGGGGCTGGATTGATTCATGGAACTTATCTGATTGAGGTGGACATCTATAAGTATATTCTTCAGGAATTCAATCTGAGTGTATTTAATCATCCTGAGCGTATTACCCACAACCAACAACTGATTAAATCTCAGGCAAACAGTAATTTGCTTCCTTTCGACTTGCCACTGCCAATTTCTAATTTAGAAGGTAAATTAATCACGGAGTTAAATGGGAAACTTTTTCGACTTTTTGATTTTGTAGAGGGCCAGACCATTCAGCATATCTCAGCGTTGAACCAGGCATATCTTGCTGCTAAAGCTTACGGCATATTTGCGGGGTGGGGACAGGTAGTTTCAACCAATGACCTGGAAGAATGTATTGTGGATTTTCATCGGCTTGATCTTCGTTTCGAACGTTTTTTACAAGCAGCAGAAGATGCTAGTAAATTATCAGAAGAAGAAAATGAAATATTGGAGTTTTATCGCTCACAGAAAAGCCTCGTAGATCAATACATTACTTTGCAAAAGTCATTGCCTCAGCATTTGACGCATAACGACACCAAAATCAATAATTTGATTTTTTCTAAGGATCTCCAAAAAGTGAAAGCTTTGGTGGATTTAGATACGTTGATGCCAGGCTACTTACTCTATGATTTTGGAGATTTAGTGCGAACTGTGGCTTGTTCAGAATCTGAAATTAGCATTCATTGGGAGTCAATTAGGTTTGAGATTACTGTTTTTGAAGAGTTGTTGAAAGGATATTTTGAAGGAATAAAAAACTTCGCCACAAAAAAAGAGATTGAATCACTTTTGATAGGAGGAGATGTGATGATCTGTATTATGGGTTTACGTTTTTTTACCGATCACCTACGAGGAAATGTCTATTATAAAGTGCAATATCCGGAGCAGAATTTGCATCGCGCAAAAAATCAAATGCTTTTGTTAAAAAGTCTAGAGGAATCTAAGTCTCAAATTCATCAGATCTGGGAAAATATTACCTCTCCAAATGCCTGAGTCTGTCAATTCTTGACAATTTCTATTGACAATTGGATTGTGCTGGTTTAATTTGTCTAAATCCATAACTCAATATTCTTTGTCCGGTTTTTTTGATACTAAAATAGAATTTCTCAAAGGAGTAGGCCCTCAACGCGCAGCCTTGATCAACAAGGAGTTGAATATTTTCACCTTTGGTGAATTGCTTCAGCATTATCCTTTTAGGTACGAAGACAGGACCCGTTTTTTCAAAATTCGAGAACTCCATTCCGAAATGGAAACGGTGCAGGTGATTGCCAAAATCCGCAAGATAGAATTGGTGGGGATGGGAAATAGAAAGAGACTCGTCGCGCAAGTCGCTGATGAGACTGGCGAGATGGAGATGACCTGGTTTAAAGGAATAGCATGGGTTCAAAAGCACTTGGTAGCCGGAGGAGTTTTTATTTTTCTGGGCAAGCCAGCTCTTTTTGGTAGAAAATGGAGCATCGCACATCCAGAGATGGAGCCTTTGACTGCTGCCAACGAAACGCGAAATAATTTTCAGCCAGTTTACTCCACCACCGAGAAGCTTAGAGCTAGATTCCTGGATTCAAAAGGGATTTCCAAAATCATGGAGCAGCTTGTACAAGTTTGCCTTCCACACATTCAGGAAACCATGTCTTTGGATATATTGGAGGACTATAAATTGATCGGTAAGAAAGAAGCAATTCAACAAATCCACTTTCCCACCGAACCTAACTATTTGCAGCGGGCAAGAAAACGACTGAAGTTCGAAGAGTTTTTTTATCTCCAATTGCGCCTGCTACTCATGAAGGTGGCTCGCACCGAAAAGTTTCAAGGTCAGGTGTTGAACAAAACCGAATTGCTCACTGAGTTTTATACTAATCATATTCCATTCGAGCTGACCAACGCACAAAAGCGGGTGATCCGTGAATCTTATTCAGATTTAAAATCCGGCAAGCAGATGAACCGGCTGATTCAGGGAGATGTAGGAAGCGGGAAAACTATGGTGGCGTTCATCTGTGCATTGATTGCAATTGGTTCGGGAGCTCAATCTTGCCTGATGGCCCCGACGGAGATTTTGGCTTCGCAGCACTATACCGATTTGAAAGAATTTGCAGATATGATGGGGATGAAAATTGCGTTACTCACTGGATCTGTGAAAAAATCTGCAAGGAAGATTATTCATGAAGAATTACTTTCCGGGGAACTCAAAATTCTAATTGGTACGCATGCACTTTTGGAAGATATCGTGCAGTTTCAGAATTTGGGGCTAGCCATCGTAGATGAGCAACATAGATTCGGAGTGGCTCAGCGAGCCAAGCTTTGGGCAAAAAATTTGGAGTTTATCCCTCATGTGTTAGTGATGACGGCTACACCTATTCCCAGAACGCTGGCGATGACTCTTTATGGCGATTTGGATGTGTCGGTGATCGATGAGATGCCTGCCGGAAGAAAACCTATTCAGACCGTACACCGATATGACAAGGACCGATTGAAAGTCTTTGGTTTTATCAATGAGGAGGTGAAAAAGGGGAGACAGATTTACATTGTGTATCCTCTGATAGAAGAATCTGAAAAGTTAGATCTGAAAAACGTCATCGATGGGTATGAAAGTGTTGCCAGAGCATTTCCCAATTATCCGATCAGCATAGTGAACGGCAGCATGAAGGCTGACGCAAAGGAATATGAGATGCAGCGCTTCGTCAAAGGTGAAACAAAGATTATGGTAGCGACTACGGTGATTGAAGTAGGAGTAAATGTGCCTAATGCTTCAGTGATGATTATTGAGAATGCGGAGCGATTTGGCCTCTCTCAATTGCATCAGTTGCGGGGGAGAGTGGGGAGAGGTGCTGAGCAGAGTTATTGTATCCTAATGAGCAAGTATGAGTTATCGAAGGACTCCCGAGTTCGTTTAAATACAATGGTGCGAACTAACGATGGCTTTGAGATTGCTGATGTAGACTTGAGACTGCGGGGTCCAGGAGATTTGATGGGAACCCAGCAAAGTGGAATCACCGATTTGCTGATTGCTGATTTAAGTAAAGATGCTGCCATATTGACTTTGGCGAGAGATGCAGTACAGCAGTTGTTATCCGTTGATCCAGCATTAGCTTTGCCCGAAAATTCGCCTGTGCTCAGACAGGTAAAACAGCAGAAGAAAACAGCGGTGAATTGGAGCCGGATTTCTTGATTTGCTTTAGGCTATGTCTTTATCCTCAAAATGTCTTATTGCGTTTAGTTGATGTTCTTTTGAAAGACTTTCCACTTCAATATCAAAATCAACTTGAAGGCCAAGCCAGAATTTGGCTGAATTCCCAAAATATTTACCGAGTCTGAGCGCTGTGTCTACGGTGATTCTACGATTTCCCTTTATTATTTCTGAAATTCTAGTTTGAGGTATATTCAAATCCTTAGATAGTCGATAAGCAGTGATTCCTAGAGCCTCTAAAAACTCGAGATTTAAAACCTCTCCGGGATGAGTCTTAGCTAACTTTTCCATTTTATTACTGATAATCAATTATTTGTACGTGCGTTGAGTTTCCGTTTTCCCACTTGAAAATTATTCTCCATTGTAAATTAATTCGAATACTGTAATATCCTGCAAGATTTCCAGCAAGCTTTTCTGATCGATTGGATAAAGGAATGAGCAAATCTCCATTGTCTTGAGCGTTATTGAGCATTCTTAATTTTTTTCGACCAATTTGCTGAATTTCAGGAGGGAGCTTTTTTACGCTGAGGCCCTCCCAAATCTTCTCAGTTTCTTTTGATCCAAATAATAGAATCATATTATTTAAATTACTAACGCGAGAAGTTAGTAAATGTTGATAAAATTAAGAAATAGGAATATTGATTAAAACGTATTGCTTTACTTCCTTTTTGAAAATAATCCTCTAATCCTTCTAAAAATCTGCTTTTCTTTTTCCCAAAAAAAATTGAACTGTCCGAATATAAAACCGTAAATCAAAAGGAAAATTTGATATAAAGGAAGTACTAACAACAGATATAAAAAAGTATTGACGAAACCACCTTTTTCCACTCCAAAAAAATCAAGGATGGGATCTTTAATAATTAAAATAGTAAACCCCGTGCACGCGAACACCACAAGAACCAAGATCACTTGGAAAATGCTATTAAGCTTCCACTTGGTTTGCAGACGCGACAAGAATCCCGGCCTTTTATTTACTAATGACATGCTGCAAAAGTAATAAGAATCATTCTAAATAATCCCTCAATAGAAATCTATTGCATCTCGAGGGATTAGATAAATGACGATATGCCTGCTTTTGGGATTACCAAGTGAAAATACCCTGATTGAGACTTTGGAGTGCATCGTTTTTGAATTTGGTGTCTACCAATACCGAGACATTATGTCGGCTTCCTCCAAAAGATATCATCCGGATAGGATACTCTTCCAATGCGTCAATGACAGATTGTAAAGATCCTTTACTTTCAGCTACTTTATTGCCCACGATACAGATGATCGTTTGATCTCGATCCACTTCCACGCTACAGAATACATTTAATTCTTCCAAGATATGATTCAGGTGACTCAAATCATCAATCGTAACTGACACAGCCACCTCTGATGTGGTAATCATATCAATCGGAGTTTTATATTTTTCGAAAATTTCAAAAACCTTTCTCAAGAAACCATATGCTAGCAACATTCTACTAGATTTGATTTTGATCGCAGTGATGCCATCTTTTGCAGCTACGGCTTTTACTCCTACAGAATCAACTTCCGCTTTGATTAGCGTGCCGTGTGCTTCAGGTTGCATCGTATTTAGCAGTTTGACAGGAACATTGTATTGCTGTGCAGGCCAGATGGAAGATGGATGCAGGATCTTGGCTCCAAAATAGGCTAACTCCGCAGCTTCATCAAACGACATTTCAGCTATCGCTCTAGTTTTATCTACAATCCTGGGATCATTGTTGTGCATGCCATCAATATCGGTCCAGATCTCGCAGGCTGAGGCTTGAATAGCTGCCGCAATTAAAGATGCAGTGTAATCACTACCGCCACGTTTAAGATTATCTACTTCATTGAGATGATTTTTGCAAATAAATCCCTGAGTTATAAAAATATTATCATCAGGATGATGCGCTAGGATAGACTTAAGTTTATCCGATATTTTCTGCAGTTCCGGTTCGGAATTCACATCAATACTCATGAAATCCAACGCTCCCAAATAAACAGCGGGGATGTTTAATTCTTCTAAAAGCGTGTGAAACAACTTAGTAGAAAGCAATTCTCCCTGAGCGAGTATGTCTCTATTAATCGCCTCATTATAAGAGATTTTGAGAATGATATTTAAAAACTCAAAATGCTCTTCAATAATATCGATCGCCTTAGCACGTGATTTTTCAGTCTTTAATAATTCGGGATAAAACCCATTATAGTGAGCATTCAGCTCATCAATTATTTTTTTTGCCAGAATTTTATCATTGGATGCAAGAGCCGCACCAATAGCAACTAGCGCGTTTGTAGTGCCTGATAGCGCAGAAAGAATCACGATTTTGGATTCATCTCCTCTTGTGATCAGGTCTTTTATCTGGTGCATGCGTTCTGGACGACCCACAGAGGTGCCTCCAAATTTCATGATTTTCATAGGTTGAGTGGTATTAAGGTTAATAGGTTTTTTAGAATCCGAGCATTTTCACGGCTGTAATGGCTGCTTCGTCGCCTTTGTTGCCATGTTTACCGCCAGCACGATCCATTGCCTGTTGTTGAGTATTTGGAGTTAGCACTCCAAAGATCACTGGTTTATTATATTTCAAGCCGACATTGGTAATGCCATTGGCGACTGCATTGCAGATGAAATCAAAATGTTTTGTTTCTCCTTGGATCACGCAACCTAGACACAGTACTGCATCGATTTTATTTTCTTGAGCTAGCCATTGTGCTGCCAATGTGAGCTCAAAAGATCCAGGTACATTCTTTCTGATAATGTTTTCTTTCTTTGCTCCGTTTTGCAAGAGTGTCTCATAGGCTCCGGCAAAAAGTGATTCTGTCACCTCTTCGTTCCATTCTGATACGATGATTCCAAATTTCTTCTTACTGATATCCTGAATATTTTTGGAGGAATGCGAGCTAAGGCTTTTTAAAGAAGTTGCCATATTTAATGCGTTATAGGGTTATGTTCGAAGGACAGAAATATGCAAAAACAAAAAAAGAGTAAGACCCAGGGCCTTACTCTTCAAGTGATGCTATACAGAAAGCATTATTTAGAGGCAAGACCTTCTAAGCGTGCTTTTTGTTTTCGTGCATTTGCAAATTCGAATGACTCATAATAAGTATCTTCGATTTTGCCGTAGGTATCAATTGCCTCCTGATTTTTCTCTGCCGTCTCGTAGGCGATAGCCAATTTGGTCAGATATTTTGGAGTGAAAAACTTATTTTCATCGTATTCAGCAGCGTCTTTATAGCTCGATATTGCGTTATCAGTATTCCCAAGTTCCATGTTTGCATCCCCGATAAGAGAGTATGCTTTTGCCTGAACTAAGAAATCGTCTGCAGAGAATTTCTCTAAGTAGGTCAACGCCTGTTCGTAATTTCTTTCCGAAAGATAAATAGAACCGATGTAGAAATTAGCCAGATTGGCAGCATCAGTTCTTGGGTATTGATCTGCTATTTTCAGAAAACCAGCATTAATGCCGTCTCCATTCAATGCAAGCTGAACGCTATCTTGCTCGTAAAAATAAACCGCTTGGAACATTTCCTTCTGAGCTTTTTCATTCTGATTTTGTGTATTGATCTGGAAAAATAAAACTCCTCCTATCAAAATCACCGCAGCGATTATAACGCCAGCTAATACTTTGCTATTCTGCTTTAAAAAAGTTTCTCCCCTGCTCAGTCTTGTTGCGATCTCTGTTGGATCTTCCAAGATTTCATTATGATGCTCAGGACGTACTTTTTTAGATTGTTTTGTTGCCATGCTACTCAAATTTCAGCCGCAAATATACGGTTTTTATAATTCCTACAAAGTCAAATAAAAAAGCCATGAACACTTAACCCTTTCATGGCTTCTAAATACTAGTATTATGTATTACTCCATTACAAAGGGATAGTCCTCTTGCACATACACATCTTTGAAAGCATCCTGACCCTCAGGCCAAGCGGATTCTTCTGCGAATTTGACTGCATCGCTTACTTTCTGCTTTACTCTTTTAATAATAGCTTCGATTTCCTTTTCGTCTAAAATCTTATGGTCCTCGATAGTTTTCAGAACTTGCTCGATAGGATCACGCTGCTTGTATTCTTCTACTTCCTCTTTAGTTCGGTATTTTTGAGGATCAGACATAGAGTGACCTTTGTATCTATAAGTTCTCATTTCAAGGAGAGTCGGTCCATCACCTTTTCTTGCTCTTTCAGCTGCTTCGGCTACGGCTTCATGTACTGCTTCTACATTCATTCCATCTACTGCGAAGGAAGGGATATCGTATGATTCTCCCAGAGTCGATAGATCCTCTACGTTTGAAGATCGCTTTACTGCCGTACCCATAGCATAACCGTTATTTTCAATTACGAAAATCACCGGCACTTTATATAGCATTGCAAGGTTTAGTGCCTCGTGGAAAGCTCCCTGACGAACTGCGCCGTCACCCATGTAGCACATCGAAAGGTTTTTGGTGCCTTTATATTTCTCAGCAAAACCAATACCTAGACCCATAGGAATCTGGGCGCCTACGATTCCGTGGCCTCCCATGAAATTGCGCTCTTTATCAAAAATGTGCATTGAACCGCCTTTACCTTTGGTGGTTCCTGTGACCTTGCCGTAAAGTTCAGCCATAATCGCTCCAGGATCAGTACCTAATCCGAGTGGATGCGCATGACAACGGTAGGCAGTGATCCATTTGTCATCTTTGGTCAACGCGGAAATTGCACCTGATGCACAAGCTTCCTGACCTATATACAAATGACAGAATCCTCTGATTTTTTGCTGACCATAGAGTTGCCCTGCCTTCTCCTCAAACCTTCTCATTAGGAGCATGCTTTCGTACCAGATGCTGTATTGCTCCTTCGAATATTTTACTTTTGACTTAGTTGCTGTCGATTTCTTTGCCATATCGATGTGATGAAAATATGCTAATTTTGGACTCAAATATAATCAACACTACCTAAAAGTTAGGCTTCCGCCGAAATAATTACCCAAACCTATGTATTTGAAGTCTCTGGAACTCTTACAATTCAAAAATCATGAGAAGACCAAGCTGCAATTTTCTAAAGAAATTAATTGCATCGTCGGGCTGAATGGCAGTGGAAAAACAAATATTTTGGATGGGATTCATTACCTATCGCTGACCAAAAGCGCGGTGCAATCCAGTGATAGTCTTAATGTTCAGCATGAAAAAGATTTTTTTGCGATCAAGGGAAACTTCGAGCTAGATCACAAGCCTCTAGAAGTGCGGTGTACGGTGGAGCAGGGAAAGCGGAAGCAAATCTATCAAAATGGGAAAGCGCTGGATAAAACTTCCGAACACGTAGGTTTGATCCCACTGGTGTTGATCGCTCCAGATGACACTGAACTTATCAAAGGTGGAAGTGAGGGAAGGAGAAAGTTTTTTGACGGGTTGCTCTCTCAGTTGGATCGCAGTTATTTGAATCAACTGATTCGCTATCATAACTTTTTAAAGCAGCGCAATTCGGTATTGAAGAAATTTGCAGAGACAGGAAGGAGAGATTTGACTTTATTGGATGCCTATGACTCAGAGTTAATTGGCTTGAGCATAGTGCTATCAAAGCGAAGAAGTGAATTGCTGAGGGTGGTTGCTCCTATGCTGCAAAGTCACTACGAAGAAATTTCTCTAGGACAGGAGAAAGTGACGATTACCTATGAGACGGAAGCGCTTAGAGAAGACTTTGAGACCTATTACAAAAGCCTACGAAGAAAAGATTTTATCACCAGAAATAGCAATTCGGGTATCCATAAAGATGATTTTGGGTTTCAGATTGGAGAGCATCCTATTCGGAAGATTGGAAGCCAGGGACAGCAGAAGTCATTTATCATCGCTCTGAAGTTGGCGCAGTTTCAGATCTTTGAGCAGGATAAGGGGGAAAAGCCAATTCTGCTGTTGGATGATATTTTTGATAAGCTGGATGACCTGCGGATTGCAGCAATGATGGATCTGATCTCCAAACATAATTTTGGGCAGATATTTTTGACAGATGCCAGGCAGGAGCGATCGAAGAAAATTTTGGGAGAGTTGAATTCAGAAGTACAATTTTTTCTATTGGAAAATGGAATTTTAGTTTCCTAAAAATGCAAGTACTGATTCAGAATTAATCTCCTCTTTGCTAAATAAGGGAGCCGCAGCTCCTTTATTTAGCAACTAATTTAACCCCACAGGGTAGCTGGGTATTCCCCTTGCTCATGCAATTTTTTAAGCGAGTCAATCACCACTGGTTTATCTTCAGTGTAGGTAACTCCAAACCAGATTTTCCCGCCTTCTACGATTTCAAAAGCTGCTTTGTCCTCTTGGATTAAATTGTTAGCCACAGTGGGGATAAAGAATTCTGACTTTAGATTCTCCTGATTCGCTGGTAGGAATTCTAGCCACATCCGCTCAATATCTTCAAAGACATCAGGATGGAAACCCCAAAAGTTCATACTCACAGGAGTGTCCTGAGCAATTTCCAGCACCTCTTCTCCTTTACTTACTATTTTACCATTCTCCCGAGCTATTGAAGTTCGCTCCACCATTCCGATTAGCTGTCCTTTTTCATTGGTTTGGCATACACCTCGGCTCACAGTGCCATTTTCAGAAAGCACATTTTGCACAGCGTATCCTACCATAGCATGAAGGTCAGATTTAACTTTTGAAGTCAGAAAGTTGCCGATAGACTGAAAAGAGGCCTGTCCATAGAAGTCATCTGCGTTGATAACTGCAAAAGGCTCTTTGATTGTGTCTTTGGCACAAAGTACCGCATGAGCAGTGCCGTAAGGTTTTTTGCGTTCCACTTGTTTGAATTCAGCTGGCAAAAAGCTATCGAGCGACTGGATTACAAATTCGACTTCAATTTTTCCTGCCAATTTAGGGAGAAAGATTTCTTTTGATTCTTCAAGAATCTCCTGACGTACTATAAAAACGACCTTGCCAAATCCAGCTCTGATCGCATCATATATAGAGTACTCGAGGATAGTTTCTCCATTTGGGCCAAATCCATCGATTTGCTTATTTCCGCCATAGCGGCTTCCCATCCCTGCGGCAAGTACTAAAAGTGTTGGTTTCTGAATCATTGAATAATTGGTTTGTAAAGCGCGGACAAACTTAGGTGTTTCTAATAGCAGCACAAACTGAATGCTCAAAATCTCATATTACTTTCAGTTTAAATTTAGACAAGATCTATGTATAGTATTGATATTTATGATGAATATGGATTAAAATTGAATCATTATAATTATTAAAAACATTTCTATAAACAAAGTGAGTAGAAAAATGAACCAAATTTGTTTTTTATTTAATTTTCTCACTACTTTTATATCATAATCTCAGCAAACCACTTAAACCATTGAAAAAATGAAAAAAATTGAAGCAATCATTCGGACTTCCCGCTTTGATCAGATACATAATTGTATCGCTGCGTTAGGTGTGAAGTTTCTGACTTTTTATGAAGTGAAAGGCATGGGGCTCGAGCATGCAAGGTTGGAGATGTACCGTGGGGTATCTTATGAGCCAGCTTATATCCCTCGAACCAAATTAGAGATAGTTACTCAAGATGAGTTGGTTGAATCTGTAATCAGCTGTATCCTTTCCGAAGGAAAAACAGGAGAGGTGGGTGATGGAAAAATCTTCGTCTATGATGTACTGGATGCCTATAGAATCAGAAACAGTGACGAAGGTGTAAACGCACTTTAACCATTATCAGCTCTCTATTTTAACCTACCTAACTATTATACCTATGCAAGAATTATTTACTATCAACAACTTATGGATGATGATCGCCACCTCGATGGTCTTCCTGATGCACTTGGGTTTTGCGAGCTTAGAAGCTGGCTTGACCCGATCAAAAAACACCATTAACATCCTCTTTAAAAACACTATTATTCCCGCAATTGGCTTATTAACTTATGCATTTGTAGGCTTCAACCTTATGTATCCTGGAGCCGAGTTTGCAGGATCATTTTTCGGATTTGCGGGATTTGGATTGGCGTTGCCCGATGGCTGGGAAACCAGCAATTACAATGAGGGGTATACTTTCTTTACCGACTTCCTCTTTCAGGCGATGTTCGCTGCCACTGCCGCCACTATCGTGTCCGGAGCAGTTGCGGAGCGTGTCAAATTGGGCCCATTCATATTCTTCTCAGTTCTCTATGTAGCGATTTGTTACCCAATAGTAGGAATGTGGAAGTGGGGTGGAGGATTTCTAAATACGTTAGATACCCCATTCTATGATTTCGCAGGCTCCACAATAGTACATTCAGTAGGTGGATGGGGAGCATTGGTCGGAGCGGCACTTTTAGGGCCGAGAATCGGAAAATATACGGCTAAAGGTATGAATGCTATACCTGGTCATAATATTCCAATGGCAATAATTGGGGTATTTTTACTTTGGTTTGGCTGGTTTGGATTCAATGGAGGCTCTGTATTAAGTGCCGATCCTGGGGTTGTTTCAAGAGTTCTTGTGACTACATGTTTAGCTGCTGCGGGCGGAGCTTTTGGAGCTTTGATTATTTCTTATTTGATGTTCAAAACCTATGATATCACAATGGTGCTTAATGGTATTTTAGCGGGATTGGTAGGTATTACTGCTGGAGCTGATCAAATGGGGCCAAGTAATTCCATTCTAATCGGTCTAATCGGCGGAGGACTTGTGGTACTTGCGGTTGTATTCTTTGATAAAATAAAAATTGATGATCCGGTGGGCGCTATATCGGTTCACCTTGTTGGAGGTGTCTGGGGAACCTTGGCCGTAGGTATATTCGGAGATCTTGCTGGGGTTGACCAATTAATTTCCCAGGTGATAGGTATCGCGGCAGTGGGAGCATTTTGTTTGGCTTCCTCTTGGCTAATTTTCTTCAGCCTGAAAAAAACCGTCGGAATTCGTGTCGATGAGGCAGAAGAGACAGAAGGATTGGATATCAATGAGCACCGGATGCGTGCCTATCCTGATTTCGCTACGAAAGACTAAAAACTATCCAACTATTACCCATGAAAAGCCCCGACCCAGTAGCTGGTCGGGGCTTTCTAATTCAGCGATCTAAAAGGCTGGTTGAAAATGGCGGTTGAGGATTACTGAGTGGATCTTGCCAAAGGAAATGTAACACCAGTCTTTAAATTCATGTATTTCTTCAGGAGAAATAGCTCGAATTCCTTTCCTCAACTCATGCTCAAAAAGAGAATTGGAAAAGCTTACTTTTTGTAAAATGGTTTTCACATATTCGGTCATAGTCTAAAGAGTTTAGGGGGTTTTAACTGATTTTAGGATTGTTTACGAAGGGATTTAGTCCAATGTTGCGTTAATTTAGAAATCTAAGAGTAGAATATTTCCTATTTTCGCATCCATGATTAAAACGTTTGCCCGATTCATTTTCGTATATACTATTTTCCTGATTTCTGGAATTGCCCAGGCGCAAGATGTTCAGATTGAGTTAGGATCACCTGAGATAGGTCTGAATGAAACTTTTACGATCAAAGTGACGCTCAGCAACGAAAAAATTAAATCCTACGATCAATTTCCCGAAATCCCCAGCTTTCAAAAACAAGGGATATCTCAGTCTTCTTCCATGAATCTCATCAATGGACAGATGAGCAGCTCAAACAGTATCATTCAGTATTATAAACCAAGTCGAAAGGGAGAGTATTCTTTGCTGGCATTCGATGTTAATGTGAACGGCAAAGCGTATTCTTCTCCCGGAATAAAAATTAAAGTTGGAGATGCTTCCCGATCCACTAATTCGGGCGGCGCAGTGTCAGATCCCTTTGCGGATTTTTTTGGTAGATCAGGAGTCGATGAGCCAGAATATGTAGAATTGGAAGACGATGCTTTTTTCTCAGTATCTGTGGACAAAGAGGAGATCTTTCAGGGCGAAGGAGTCAATGTCAGTTTGGCTTTTTATATGTCAGAAACAAACCAGGCACCTTTCCAGTTTTATGAGCCAGGCAAGCAATTGGACGATATTCTCAAAGAAATCAAGCCTACTAATGTCTGGGAGGAAAACTTTAATATCAGCAATATCGAGCCTGAGAAGGTCAATATTAATGGGAAACGATGGACTAAGTACAAGGTGTATGAAGCCTCTTTTTTCCCTTTTTCCGAAGGGGAAATTAGTATCCCTATGGTCTCATGGGAAATGATAAAATATCGAGTGGCTAAAAACCCTACTTTTTTCGGTGCCAATAAACAGGAAGATTTTAAGACCTTTTATTCTACACCTAAAACTATTAAGGTAAAACCTTTGCCTCCACATCCCTTAAAAAATGAAGTTAGCGTGGGACAGTTTCAACTTCGCGAAAATATTGAACAAGTGGAAGTGCAAACAGGTCAGGGCTTTGACTATAATTTTGGAGTAAGCGGTGTTGGTAATATCAATGCTGTCTCAGCACCGAAGCGACTTCCAGCGGCAAATCTTAACACCTACGATCCCAACGTGAGACAGCAAATCAACCGCGGCTACGGACGCGTGTCCGGTATAAAGGAGTTTAATTATTACATCACCATCAACGAGGCAGGAGATTATGACCTGTCCAAAAACTTTGAATGGATTTATTTTGATCCTGAAAGAGCCGTTTATGACACATTGCGACCTAACGCCCAGATCAAAGTAGTAGGAGAAAGTAAAGTGAATGAAGCAATCTCCAACCAGAGATTGGGAGGTCTATACGATCGGATTTCCTCTGAGGATAATCGGTTTTTTAACGAGAAATATATATACTATTTTACCACTGCAATCAACGTACTATTGCTCATTTCAGTAGCTCTGCTTGCGGTATTGATCATAAGAAAGAGATAATGGGGAATACATTTGGTAAGCTATTCAAAATCACCACTTTTGGCGAATCACATGGATTGGCGTTGGGAGTTACTATAGAGGGTTGTCCGGCAGGGTTGAAGATCGATGAGAACAAAATCATCGCAGAAATGCAGCGCAGAAAACCTGGACAATCCAAGATAACTACCCAGCGAAAAGAAGAAGATGAGATCCAGATCATGTCTGGCATTTTTGAGGGAATGACCACTGGCACCCCAATCGGAATAGTTATCAAAAACTCTGATCAGAAAAGTAAAGATTACTCACACATTGCAGACAAATTTCGGCCTTCCCATGCTGACTATACCTACTTTGAAAAATACGGGGTAAGAGACTACCGTGGAGGCGGCAGGAGTTCCGCCCGTGAGACGGCAGCGAGAGTTGCGGCTGGAGCTATCGCAAAACAATTACTAGCTACCAAAGGAATAACCATAGAAGCATATGTTTCGCAGACGGGAAGCCTCAAGCTTGAGAAAAGCTATTTGGAAATGGATCTTTCGCGTGCAGAAGAAAATATTGTGAGATGTCCTGATCCAGAGATGGCGGAAAGGATGATCGAGCTGATCGATAATGTCCGCAAAGATCGCGACACTATTGGAGGAGTGGTGAGTTGTGTAATCAAAAATACGCCTCCGGGAATAGGTGAGCCGGTTTTTGACAGACTGCATGCAGAATTGGGGAAAGCCATGCTTAGCATCAACGCGGTCAAAGGCTTTGAATATGGAAGCGGCTTTGAAGGGGTGAAAATGCGTGGATCAGAACACAATGATCAATTCATCCAAGAAGGTGAAAAAGTAATCACCCTAACTAATCATTCTGGAGGCATACAAGGCGGTATTTCTAATGGTTCGGACATTTATTTTAGTGTGGCATTCAAACCTGTTGCTACCATTATGCAGGATCAAGACTCGATCAATGAAGCAGGAGAGAAGGTTGTGGTCTCTGGTAAAGGCCGTCATGATCCCTGTGTAGTCCCAAGGGCAGTACCGATTGTGGAGGCCATGGCAGCTTTAGTAATTGCAGATTATATTTTGTTGTCAAAAAGTAATAAACTGCAAGACTTTTAACCAAAATATACATGTTAAAAAAAATACCCTTACACACCCAAATTATAATAGGACTTGTCTTAGGGTTGGTTTTTGGCCTTGTGGTTATTAAAACCTCAATTCCAAATGCATTTACCCTAGACTATATTAAGCCGATTGGTACCATTTTCATCAATTCGCTGAAGATGATTGCCGTTCCATTAGTATTGGCATCACTTATCGTCGGTGTTTCAAATTTGGGAGATATATCCAAGTTGAGTCGTATAGGTGGTAAAACCATTGGTGCTTATCTATGCACCACTATATTGGCTGTGACAATAGGATTGGTATTGGTCAATGTATTTCAGCCTGGCAAAAGTTTGCCACCCGAAACTCGTGAAAGCCTCATGACTCTTTATGAAGGTGACGCAGGTTCCAGAGTTGGTCAGGCAGCGGAGTTGCAAAAACAAAGTCCTCTGCAACCTCTGGTTGATATTGTTCCTGACAATGTGTTTAGAGCAACCACAGATAATGCAGCTATGCTTCAGGTGGTTTTCTTTGCGATTCTGGTAGGTATTGCCTTATTGAAAATCCCTAAATCTAAAGCGCAACCTGTAATTGCTTTTTTTGATGGGTTGAATGAGGTAATTATTCAGATTGTCAATTTTATCATGTTGCTAGCCCCTTACGGTGTTTTTGCACTAATGGCATCCCTTATAGTAGAGATCGCGGGTGACAACCCAGATTCTGCAGTGCAACTGCTACTGGCATTATTGAAATACAGTCTTGTAGTCCTTGGAGGATTGTTTACAATGATATTATTGGTGTATCCTTTAATCTTAATGGCTTTCACAAAAGTGAAATACTTGGATTTTTTCAAAGCTATTCGTCCCGCCCAACTATTGGCATTTTCTACCAGCTCAAGTTCGGCTACTCTGCCTGTGACCATGAAGCAGGTGGAGGAAGAACTCGGTGTTTCAGAAGAGATCTCAAGTTTCGTTCTTCCACTGGGAGCTACGGTAAATATGGACGGAACTAGTCTTTACCAAGGCGTGGCAGCAGTGTTTATTGCGCAGGCATTGGGAATGGAGTTGTCTTTGACTCAGCAATTGATGATCGTCTTGACTGCAACACTGGCATCAATCGGTTCTGCTGGTGTTCCTGGAGCAGGATTAATTATGCTGATTATCGTGCTAGAATCTATCGGAGTTCCAGCCGCAGGTATTGCCTTAATTATCGCTCCTGACAGGATTCTGGATATGTTTCGTACCGTGGTGAATGTCACCGGGGATGCCACTGTCTGCACTATCGTTGCAAGTACCGAAGGTGAGTTACCTGACGGACTAATACGGAAATCAAACCCATTGACTCCAAACGAATAAATTATAGGATAATAATAATGGCTCGGTCATCTGACAGAGCCATTATTTTTCAGGCTATTACTAAGTGCTTCCTATTTTATACTTCCTATCATATCCTCCGGCTTGACCCATTGATCAAACTGCTCTGAAGTAACCAATTTCAATGAAATTGCCGCTTCTCTCAAGCTGGTATTTTCATTATGAGCTTTCTTGGCAATTGCGGCAGCATTCTCGTATCCAATATGGGTATTTAATGCCGTGACCAGCATCAATGAATTTTCTAAATGATTTTTAATCACTGCTAGGTTTGGTTTTATACCCATCACGCAATTGTTATTGAAGGAAATACAAGCATCGCCGATCAGTCGGGCTGACTGAAGGAAGTTGGCAGCAATCATAGGTTTGAATACGTTCAATTCAAACTGTCCATTCGATCCGCCAATGCTTATGGCAACGTCGTTGCCCATTACCTGAGCAGCAACCATTGTAATTGCCTCCACTTGGGTAGGGTTTACTTTTCCGGGCATTATCGAGGAGCCTGGCTCATTTTCGGGAATTAATAGTTCACCTATCCCAGATCTTGGTCCGGAGGACAGCATTCTGATGTCATTGGCAATTTTCATCAATGAAACTGATATCAATTTTAAAGCTCCGTGAGTCTCCACCATGGCATCGTGTGCGGCCAATGCTTCAAATTTATTTGCAGCAGTTACAAAAGGGAGATCTGAAATGTCGGCTATTCTCAGCGCAACTAATTCTGAATATCCTTCAGGAGTATTTAATCCAGTTCCTACTGCGGTACCGCCAAGTGCCAACTCCGAAAGATGTGATAGTGTATGTTTTAATGCTTTTAATCCATGTGTCAACTGAGCAGCATATCCGCCAAATTCTTGTCCCAAAGTGAGAGGCGTAGCATCCATAAAGTGGGTACGTCCGATTTTAACCACTTTTTTGAATGCATCTGCTTTCATTTTTAATGTATCTCTGAGCTTAGTTACACCGGGAATTGTGATCTCTGCCACCATTTTATATGCAGCGATACTCATTGCGGTAGGAAAAGTGTCGTTGGAAGACTGAGATTTATTCACGTCATCATTTGGATGGATTTTCTTTTTTGAATCCTCCAACGAACCACCAAGCAAAACGTGGGCACGATAGGCAATCACTTCATTGGCATTCATGTTTGACTGCGTACCAGAGCCAGTCTGCCAAATGACCAATGGGAATTGATCATCCAATTTTCCGTCGAGAATTTCATCACATACCTGACCAATGATTTTAGCCTTATCCAAGTCTAACACACCCAGTTCTGCATTAGTAAATGCTGCTGCTTTTTTCAATACTGCAAAAGCTTTGATAATTTCAGATGGCATTTGATTTTTTTCGCCACCTATTTTAAAGTTATTGATAGATCGCTGGGTCTGCGCTCCCCAATATTTATCTGAAGGTACCTCAACAGGTCCCATGGTATCGTTTTCTATTCTAGTGCCCATAGCGTGGTTAATTGTAGTGAGAATATTTGCCTAATTTAGTTGCTAGCGGCTTTTTTCCCTAAAAAACAACGATTTAATCCTTCATTTCAAAGGTGATTATTTTGTAAAAAACCTTTCTCGAATTTTTCACTTGCCGATTAAAGAAATACAACGCCACTAGATAGTTGATTACTCCCAACCCTATACAAATTGACCCATATAAAAAATTTGATCTTAAGAAGAAATAAAACAATGAAAAGGCGATCAATACAAGTGACCAAAAAATCATAAAAGATAAACTGCCGGGAAATAGCTTGTACTTCAAAAAAATGATGCTCCCTCTGGGAGTCATCTCTATTTTACCTAAAATTACAGGAAGAAAACTATCCGCCTTGTCTACTACTTTTGAAACTCTAAATCCATTTTTACCTATAATACCATTAAAAAGTATAGGTTTCTTATGCTGTGTGCGTTGATCCAAAAAGTTCGTCTCTCGGGTTACTTTGGTAAGATAAGACAGCACCTCTTCTTTAGAAAGGGCGCTGACAAGTGTTTCTGTATGGGATGGCCAGAGATTCACGTGAGCTTATCGGACGGCAATGCAGGAGATTTCCACATTTACATTTTTTGGTAGCTTACTCACTTCCACCGTTTCTCTTGCAGGTGGATTGGAGGTGAAGTATTGACCATAAGCTTCATTGATGGTTCCAAACTCATCCATGTTTTTGATGAAGATGGTACATTTGATCACATCTGAAAACGAATATTCCGCCGCTCGTAACACCGCTTCCATGTTTTTCATAACCGCATGAGTTTCTTCGGTGATATTTTCATTGATTAAATTTCCAGTGTCTGGATCCAAAGCAATTTGACCCGAAACATACAGCGTGTTGCCTGCAAGTACAGCCTGAGAATATGGCCCTATCGGAGCAGGAGCTTCTTTGGTAAATATGATTTTATTTGACATGATTTTTAATTATTAAAGATCTATTTTTCTAATTACTATTCTGTATTGACTGCGACGTTCTAAATCTTTTTTGCTTCGTTCCAATATATATCCATTTCTGCAAGTGTCATATCACTCAACGCTTTGCCGGAATCCTTGGCTGCTGCTTCTAAATACTGAAAGCGTTTGATAAACTTCTTATTTGTTCGCTCCAGTGCTTCTTCAGGATTGATGTCGATAAATCGTGCATAATTTATCAGTGAAAAAAGGAGATCACCAAATTCATCTCTAGCTTTCTCCTGATTGATTGGGGAATTTTTGGCTACATTGAATTCAGCTTTAAACTCCTCCATTTCTTCTTCTACCTTCTCCCAAACCTGAGTTTTCTCCTCCCAGTCAAAACCAACTCCCCGAGCTTTTTCTTGGATCCTCATCGCTTTTATCAAAGCTGGTAGTGAATTGGGTACTCCTCCCAAGACCGATTTGTTTCCTTTTTCGGTTAATTTAATTTTTTCCCAATTTTGCTTTACCGCTTCCTCATCCTCAGCTACTACGTCTCCGTAAATGTGCGGGTGACGTCTAATCAGTTTTTCACAAAGAGAATCAATCGTGGTCTTAATATCGAAATTGCCATCTTCACTACCTATTTTGGCGTAAAAGACTATATGTAGCAAAATATCTCCCAATTCTTTTTTGACTTCTTCTGCATCACCTTCTATAATTGCATCGGAAAGTTCAAAAGTTTCTTCGATTGTTAAATGCCTTAAGCTCTCAGTGGTCTGCTTTTTGTCCCAAGGACATTGATCACGGAGCTCGTCCATGATAGTCAACAATCGGTCAAATGCAGCCAATTTTTCGGCTCTTGTACTCAAATATATCATGGCAAAGGAAACTAAGCTGGGATTGTCGTCGTTTTCGAAAGATAAGCATTAAATTTGCCCAAATTTATTCGTTATGGTAACCGTATTATTTACATTAGGTTTTGTAGCCCTTTTCTTTGTATTGATGTCTGTGAGACTCATTTTCCTCAAAAATGGAGAGTTTAAAGGCACCTGTGCATCGCAAAGTCCTTTTCTAAACAAAGAAGGAGCAACCTGTGGCTTCTGTGGAAAAACTGTAGATGCTGACAGCGCCTGTGGTAATGCTGACAATGAGGTGGATAAAGTAATGGGCAAATTCAAATAATATCGACTCATCCAACTCATTGGGAGTCTTCAATTTTTCATCTAATTATACTACTATAAAGTGTCTCTAATAAAATCAATCTCTGGTATCAGAGGTACCATCGGCGGTAGAGCTGGTGAAGGATTAACTCCAATTGACATCGTCAAATTTGCCTCAGCTTATGGGGCGTGGGTTTTGGAACAAACAAACAACCCAAAAGTGATCATCGGCAGAGACGCCCGTATTTCTGGAAAGATGGTTTCAGGACTTGTTTCTGCCACACTTCAGGGGTTGGGAATCAACGTCATTGATTTGGGTTTAAGTACTACTCCTACAGTAGAGCTGGCAGTTCCTTTGGAAAAAGCTGGCGGAGGAATCATTCTTACTGCCAGTCACAATCCTATCCAATGGAATGCGTTAAAATTGTTGAATTCTAAAGGAGAGTTTATCTCCGATGAGGAAGGAAAATCAATCTTGGATAAGGCAGAACAAGAAGACTTTACCTTTGCTGAAGTCAAAAAACTTGGTTCTTACATTCAGATAGATGATTATATATCCCGTCATATTCAGCATGTGCTGGATTTGGAGTTGGTGGATGTGGAAGCCATCAAAGCAAGGAACTTCAAGATTGTAGTAGATGGGGTTAATTCCACCGGAGGAATAGCAGTCCCAATGCTCCTTAGAGCTTTAGGTGTCACTGAGATTGAAGAAATGTATTGTACTCCTGATGGACATTTTCCGCACAACCCAGAGCCACTTCCGGAGAATTTGAGAGACATCTCTCAAAAACTTGAACGTGGAAGCTACGATTTAGGAATTGTAGTAGATCCAGATGTAGATAGACTTGCGTTTGTCAACGAGGACGGTTCTACTTTCGGAGAAGAATACACGCTAGTAGCAGTAGCTGATTATGTGTTGTCTCATACTTCTGGAAATACAGTTTCAAATCTTAGTTCCACTCGTGCTCTTAGAGATGTCACCGAGAGAAGAGGCGGGAAATACACAGCCGCAGCAGTGGGTGAAGTAAATGTAGTAAACCAGATGAAGGCTGTTGATGCAGTGATCGGTGGTGAAGGTAACGGTGGAATCATCTATCCAGCCTCGCATTACGGTCGCGATGCCTTGGTTGGAATCGGATTATTTTTGACGCACTTGGCTAAGTTTGGTAAGAGCATCTCTAGATTACGAGCCACGTATCCCAACTATCATATTTCAAAAAATAAAATAGAACTCACTCCTAATATTGACGTGGATAAAATTTTGCTTGAGATCAAAAACAAGTATAAAAACCATCCAATCAATGATATAGACGGTGTCAAAATAGAGTTTGAAAAGGAATGGGTACATTTGAGGAAGTCAAATACCGAGCCGATCATTCGGATTTATTCTGAATCAGAATCTGAAGCTACTGCCGAGCATCTGGCTAAAAAGCTTATGCAAGACATCAAGGAAGTCGTAAATGCTTCAATGATTTAAAGCTTGGCAAAAAGAGTATAAACCCCAATAAACAATTTTTATGAAAGTTTATTTAGACAACGCTGCTACCACCGCAATGGACGATCGCGTGATCGATGTCATGATTCCGTTTATGAGAAATCATTATGGCAATCCATCTTCTGTTCATAGTTTTGGAAGAGAAGTGAGGACTGCTATTGAGAGATCCAGGAAGAAGGTAGCCGAATTGCTAAATGTAACTCCAGGGGAAATATTTTTTACTTCTGGCGGGACCGAAGCTGACAACACTGCAATCATCTGCGGGATTGAAAGCCACGGAATAACACATGCCATCACGTCCCCTCTGGAGCATCATGCTGTACTTCATACCTTGCAGGTTTGTGAAAAGAAAGGGCATATCAAGCTCAGTATTTTAGATGTTAATACGAAAGGTGAACTAGATTTTACCCAATTAGAGGAGTTGCTAAAAACAAATCCGAATAACCTAGTGTCATTGATGCATGGCAATAATGAGATCGGTAACATTAACGATCTTAATCGCATCGGAGCATTGGCCAAAGAGTATGGAGCATTTTTTCATTCAGACACCGTGCAGACGATGGGTCACTATATCCATGATTTGAAAGCATTACCGGTGGATTCAATCGTAGCTGGCGGGCATAAATTCCATGGTCCCAAAGGGTCTGGATTTCTTTTTGTGAAAAAGGATAAGAAGATCCATCCTTTTATCCATGGAGGCGCTCAAGAGAGAAATATGAGGGGAGGAACTGAAAATGTTATTGGAATCATAGGTATCGCTAAGGCACTGGAAATTGCCTACGAAGATATGCCTGATCATCAGTCCCATGTGGAAGCTGTCAAAAAGCATTTCATCCAAAGGTTGACCCAGGAAATCCCTGGAGTTGGATTCAATGGTCTTTCCGCTAATATGGAGAATAGTCTTTACACAGTTCTGAGTGTTAGCTTACCTCCATCCGAAGCAAATAGTGGTATGCTACTATTTAATTTGGATCTGGAAGGAGTTTCAGCATCTGGAGGATCAGCTTGCAACTCTGGGGCGACAGTAGGTTCCCATGTGCTCAGAGCGATCAATCATACACCGGAGCGAGATGCTGTTAGATTCTCCTTCAGCAGATTTAATACCATCGAAGAAGTCGATTATACAGTAGGGAAGCTAAAAGATCTCTACGCTATAGAAGCATAGGAAATATTCAAAGGAGCTCAAAAGGCTCCTTCTTTCTTTTTTTAACTTCGAAAAGTGTGAAGATTTCGTAGAGTCCGCATTTTTCAGGTCTGACTGTCATTAGGCGGTTTGAGCGCCCACCTACTGCAGTCATGAAGTCGAAAACCAATTTGATTAGTTCATTTTTATTTGTCTTTTTAGTGTAAATTGAATTATGGAAACCGCATACCTGAAACATCAATTTGTTACAGATCCCAAGGGCAAAAAAGTTGCGGTCATCATTCCGATTCATGAGTATGAGAAAATGATTGAGGAGTTGGATGAGTTAGAGGATATCAGAATTTATGATGAATCCAAAGTGGCCGATACTGGTGCAGGGAAATCGCTTTTAAAAACGGTTCGTTAGTGAGTTAATTTAGGTATATTTATCAGAGGGTAAAAAAATGCCCACCTGCTACAGCGCCCCAAAAACCCACCCGGCTTTCCCCCATTTTTTTAAAGACTTGAAAGATCCCCGTCTCACCGTCAAAGGCAACCATCTTTATCCACTAGAAGAAATTTTGTTTCTCAGTATATCCGCAGTCATCAGTGGCGCAGATAGGTGGACGTCAATTAGCCTTTTTGGCCGTTCCAAGCTGGACTGGTTAACAAAATGGTATCCCTATCCGCACCGAACGCCCTCTCATGATGTGCTGGGCAGAGTTTTCTCCGCACTTGATCCAGAAGTCTTCAACAGGTGTTTCGTCTCTTGGGTAGATTCTATTGCCCAGCTCACTTCAGGGGAGGTGATTGCTGTTGATGGGAAGACAATTTGTCGCTCTGCTGATAAAACAGCGGGTAAATCAGCTTTCCATGTGGTCTCCGCTTTTGCCTCTGCTAACGGACTGTGTCTGGGGCAAGTGGCTGTAGACTCCAAAAGCAATGAGATCACAGCCATTCCACAACTTCTTGAGCTTCTGGGCTTGAAGGGATGTGTCGTTACCCTGGATGCCATGGGATGAAAAAAAAACATAGCCCACGCCATCAGGGATAAGCAGGCCGACTATGTACTGATGGTAAAAGGGAATCAAAAGGGACTTAAAGAGCAAATAGAAAAAGTGTTTTCAATCGCTGCGATTAAAGACGAGTATCAAAGTACTGGCCTAGGACATGGCAGGATAGAGTTTAGAAAATGTGAGGTAGTTGATCAGCTCAGATTCTTGGATGACCGCGATGACTGGCAGGATTTAAAGGGCATAGCACGTGTGAGTTCACGACGGATCAACAAACAAAGGGGTAAAGAGAGCGTTGAAACACGCTATTATATCACGCCGCTGAAACCGGACGCACAGATAATCAGTCAGTCAGTGAGAAGCCACTGGGCAGTAGAAAACGACCTCCACTGGAGTCTGGATGTGATTTTCAAAGAAGATGCCTCCCTGAAAAAGAAAGATCATTCCGCTCTCAACTACAACATGATTACCAAAATGGCACTTCAGCTGATTGAACTGGAGAGATCAACAAAAAAGAGTAAACGGTCCAAGAGGTTGCTCTGCGCACTTGATGATGAGTACCGGGAAAAAATCCTCAACATCTAAAAGCGATTTCCTTGGATACTGGAGATCGTATATCTATTTCTGATTATTTGATTAAGAGGAGCTTGGAAAATGAATCATTATGAAGTTTTTCTTTCCTCTAAGGCTGAAAAGCAAGTGGACAAACTTTCCGATAATGTAGCCAAAATAATATTAAAAGCTAGTATCACCCTTGCTGATGACCCTAGCCATCAGGGTGTAAGAAACTTAAAGGAGAACTGCCTTTAGAATATGAATTCAGAACTACAGGGTGATTTATGAAATTCAGGATAAAGCATTTTTAGTAGAAGTTATTGCAATCGGACATCGAAAGGATAGTTATAAGTAACCCTATTTTTACTCAGGAAAGAACATGAACACTGTAAAAACCCCATTCCCTATTGCGTGAAATAATATCGCTCTAAAAAGTCCTTCATGTAAACGGATAAAACTCAGTACTATGCCCCCGAAGAACAGCGAAAACACCAACATGGGGGTCCAGTAGAAATTTGTCCACCAATTTATTTCCAACTAATTGGTAAAGATGGGAGAAAGCGAAACATCCCGTAACAAAATAAACCATCAATGGAATTAGGGTTTCTTTTTTTTCACTTTTAATCCCAATAGTACGATCAAATAGATTGCGTAAGCAATAAGTAAATAGTGTATTGTGACAATCGCAAAGGCTGTTACAATAAAAGTCAGGATGATGGATAAATAGTTACGATTTTGATGATATCGAAAATATAGCCCCTCAAGCAGAGGAGCGATGAAAACTGCCATGAAGAATAATAAGTAGGGTTTGTCCTCAAGGTCATCAACTACCATCGAATCAAACATTTCGCCAGAAAAGAAAACTACGAATAGCAATACAGGAAGTATAAAAATGAACTCAACTATTATTAGTAAAGCGAAGTCCTTAAATGAAGCTTTTTTTGCAGGGAAGTATAAACTTGGTTTTTTGAAAAACTAAATTACATCTGCTAGGTACAGTGACTTTTCCGTAATAAATTTCATCATTAAAAAATAGTTTCAAGTGTTAGAAAATGTAGCATTTAAACAATAGGGTGTGATATCACTTTATATCCGTGTTTCTGTCAATGAAAGGTCAAAAGCAAGTTAATGTCTGGTAAACACTTGTTTTCAACGCCGCTTCAGTCACCCGTCTTCTGTCTTCGGTCCGCTAAAGCAAGGAAATTAAGTTCGCTGGCATTATTTTGGACAATCACTTCACTTTATATCCAATCGCATAGGGTGTCCAAATTTCATAGATAGGATCTCCCTTGGAACTTAAGCCGCTGTGATGCCATTCTCCATCTTTTACCTCAAAATCAAATTCAAGCTTGGCACCCACACGACTGTCATCTTTTGAGAAAAAAGTAATTTGCTCCACATATTTACCATTCTTCGAAGTGTATGTTCCTCCGCCAGAACCCATAAATTCTTTGGTCTCCGAATTGAAAGCAATCCATTGAAATCTCCCGCCACTGAGGATTTTAACAGTTCGGCGAGCTCCTGGTGTTGACCGTATGAGTTCGCCTTCAGTTTTTCGCCCGGTGAATACCCAGGTGTTGGCCAGCGCATCTTTCTTGTTAGAGACTTTTTCCCAGATTTCCACTAGCATTCTTCCGTTGATTTCTGTTGAAATTACCATCTTTTTGTTTACCCAATCCAAACTGTATTTATTGGTAGTTCCCACTTGATTGGAGTCAATCGTGAGAAAATCCAAGGTTTCTGAATAGTTGTTTCCTTCTATTTGAAATGCTCCACCACCAGCACTGATGAAATGATTTCCATCAAGTTCTTTGGCACCAAAAGCGAAATAACCATCCTGATAGATTTTGATATATTCCTTGTCTGTGACTTTTCTTCCATCTTGATGAGTAAGTTTCCAAGCTCCATTCAGGCTTTGCGCACCTGCCCAATCGAAAGTGAACAGGGATAGAAAAAGTAGTAGAGTAGTTTTCATAATTACTTGAACTGTTAGTAGTTATTAATTTGAGTAACATTCTTCAGAAAACAAATCCTTTATCCCTTGGAAGGTTTATTTTCCTGACGAAATAAGTATAGGCACAACATGAAAATACTCAGACTGGGTACCTATAAAGAACATGCGATGGAAATGATTCCCGAGAAGTGGGTCCATAAAATTCATCTCGATGAACATATCGTTGCCCTTGTCAGAAGAGGAAAGTCTTTTTATGCTTTTCAGGCTACCTGTCCAAATCGAGGAGCCTTATTATTTCGCGGATCATTTACGGATGAACATGAGATTATTTGTCCTCTGAATCGCTATAGATTTGATTTCAAGACTGGAAAAATAAAACTGGGGTCATGTGGGGATTTGAAAATTTTTTCAGTAGAAGTCCATGAAGATGGGCTGAAAATCTTTTTCCCATCAAAGTGATCTTCATCACCCAAATGAGCAGGATTTAGACCTGAAAATTGAATTTGTCAACTGAGAACTGATTATTCTTCCTACTTTAAACCTTTATTCACTCCACCAATACTTATGCTTAAAAGAGGAATCGGCAAATGGGATCTGGTTTTCCTAATTATCAATTCAGTCATAGGTGCCGGGATTTTTGGTTTGCCAGCCAAAGCTTTTGCACTTTCTGGTCCTTATTCTTTGCTTGCTTTTGGTGTTTGTGCCGTGGTGATGCTGGTACTGATTTTGGTTTTCATGGAAGTGAGTTCAAGATTCAAGAAGACAGGAGGGCCCTATCTATATGTGAAGGAAGCATTTGGTAATATTCCTGCATTTGCAATAGGTTGGATTTTGATGCTAACCAGGCTTTTCAGCTATGCTACGCTAATAAATTTATTGGTGATTTATTTAGGGTTTTTCTCCCCTATTTTTCAGGAGAACTGGATGCGGATTACGTTGATTGTGGTGATCACCTTATTTTTGACAGTGATTAATTTGCTGGGGATTAAAGACTCTACACGCACTACGAATATATTGACGATTGCGAAGTTGGTTCCATTGGCACTGTTTATAGGAGTAGGTCTTTTTTTCTTAAACCCAACCTCTTTTGACTTCAGTTCACCTCCGTCCATGCCGGATTTTGCCAACACTGCCTTAATTTTAATTTTTGCTTTTGGAGGCTTTGAAGCTGGGTTGGTCATCTCCGGAGAGGTGAAAAATCCTCGTAGAAATCTGCCTTTTGCTTTAATCACAGCTGCAAGTATCATCGCAGTATTTTATGTGTTAATACAAATCGTGGCCATCGGAACATTGCCGGGATTGGGAGCTTCTGATAAGCCTCTTGCAGATGCTGCAACCATGGTCACTGGATATGGTGGCGGATTATTTATTACGATTGGAGCCATAGTCTCGATCTTGGGAACATTGAACGTACAGATTTTGAGTGGCTCGAGATTGCCGTTTGCCCTGAGTAAATCAAAGCAATTTCCCGCAATTTTTTCTTCCATCCACCCTAGGTTTCGCACTCCTGCTATTTCTGTAATTTTCTTTGCTTTTCTGACCTTAGTCGTAGCCATAGTCTGGGATTTTATGGGTTCACTAGCTATTTCGGTGATCGCCAGATTATTGATTTATCTACTGGTATGTGGAGCGTTGATTCGCTTGCGCAAAAAAAAGCCAGATCAGGATTATTATAAGCTCCGTTTCGGTATTCCTTTGGCAATCGCTGGAATGGCTGCCACACTCTGGCTTTTGAGTGCGACTCAGATGGCAGAGATCAAAGATATGGCGATTTGGACAGCCATGGGTTTTGTGATTTTTGGGGTACATAAAGTTTTCTCAAAAAACTAGCCAACTGCCAGACTATTTTTCACCATAAGTTGGAATTTTATTTGATCCAACCGCTGAGATCGCATAGTTTTTCGCAAAGGATGAAAGAGCGCCACTTCGATTTTTTAATCATCAGTCTTTGAGTATTTAGACCAAAGATTTTGTGGTAAATTACACCCTGCCCAAGAATTACATATACGGTGTTTAAGATATATTTCATCCTATTTTGCCTTAATTTCCAACTCTTCCTATTTAATCCATTTCATGAAAGATTTCCTCAAAGTTGTCTTTGTATCAGTTTTACTTTTCTCCGCCTGTCAATCAAAAGGCCCCGTAATAGACTACTCCGATTGGTCCAATTATGGCGGGCCGACTGACGGCTCACGTTATTCTTCTTTGGCACAAATCACAAAAGAGAACGTATCCCAACTAGCAGTGGCTTGGATATATAATACGGGTGATGCTACCGAAAGAAGCCAAATCCAATGTCAGCCGATCGTTGTCAATGGATTGCTTTATGGCTCTACACCGGGATTGAATGTGTTTGCGTTGAATGCCGCAACAGGAGAGGAAGTTTGGAGATTCGATCCTTTTGAGGTTTTAGGCGGTGAAAATTCCTGGGCTGGTACAAATCGGGGCGTGAGCTACTGGGAACAGGGTGATGATAAGAGAATTCTTTTCGGAGCAGGAAACTGGCTGATGGCTTTAGATGCTGAGACTGGTGACCCCATTCCAAGTTTTGGAGATCAGGGCAAGGTTGACTTGAGAAAAGGCCTGGATACTGAGCGTGACGATTTTCTGATTGTGGCTAATGCTCCTGGTGTAGTATATGGAGATTTGCTGATTATTGGTATGCGATTATCCGAAGGGTTGGATGCTGCACCTGGGCATATTCGGGCTTATAATGTGCGAACTGGGAAGCGAGAGTGGATTTTTCACACCATACCACATGAAGGAGAATTTGGCTATGAAACTTGGGATTCTACCAGCGTCTCTCAAATCGGTGGCGCAAATAACTGGGCCGGAATGACCGTAGATCAGGAGAGAGGAATTGTCTTCGTGCCTACAGGTTCTGCCACCTATGATTTTTGGGGTGGCTACCGCAAAGGAGATAACTTGTTTGCAAATTCGCTCTTAGCGCTGAATGCAAAAACGGGTGAGCGAATATGGCATTTTCAAGGGGTGCATCACGACGTTTGGGACAGGGATTTCCCGGCTAATCCTAATTTGATACGAATCAAAAAAGAGGGTAAGTGGATCGATGCAGTAGCACAGATATCAAAACAGGGGATGACCTACGTGTTTGATAGGGAAACGGGCAAGCCAGTATGGCCGATCGTGGAAACTCCAGTGACCCAATCTCAGATGCCTGGCGAATATACTTCTCCGACACAGCCAATCCCGTATTTGCCGGAGCCATTTATGAAAATGATTTTTGAGGAAAAAGATATTTTGAATTTGAAGCCTGAATGGCATAAAGATATTAAAGCTCAGCTTGAAAATGTTTCCTATGGAGACACGTGGGCACCTCCTCATCCGGAGAGACCGCTCGTGCTTTTTCCGGGCATGGATGGTGGAGCAGAATGGGGTGGAGCTTCTTTTGATCCTACGACTCAGACTTTGTATGTGAATGCAAATCAAATTCCCTGGATAATCGGGATGACTCCAAATGCTGATTTTGAGAATGTGGGTAAATCCATCTATACGAATTACTGTGGCAATTGCCATGGGTTGGAGCGAAAAGGTAATCCTCCAGCAATCCCTAGTTTGTTGGGTGTGAAGGAGAAATATTCCTATGATTCATTGGACAATTTGCTTCTCAAAGGAAGAGGAGCAATGCCTGCTTTTGCACATATTTCTACCGAACACCGTAAAGTAATTTTGGAGTATTTGCTCGATAAAGCTCCAGTTGAAGGGGACAAGCAAGAAATGGAAAGCGTTTCTTCTCAGCTTTTCCCCCGCTACTACATGGATGGCTACAAGAAGTTGGTGACCAAAGAAGGACTTTATGGGAGCAATCCTCCATGGGGACTTTTGACTGCCATTGATATGAACACTGGAAAGAAAAAATGGCAAGTTCCACTGGGCGAAATTGATTCGCTGAGTGCTCAGGGTTTTGCTCCGACGGGCACAGAAAACTATGGTGGGCCGGTTGTGACGGCTGGTGGAGTGTTATTTATTGCAGCCACCAAAGATGAAAGAATCCGCGCTTTTGATAAGGAATCGGGAGAAATCCTTTGGGAAGCCAGTCTTCCAGCCGCAGGACATGCGACCCCAGCTGTCTATGAAATTGGAGGAAAGCAGTTTCTCGTAATTGCCTGTGGAGGCGGCAAAGGAACTAAAAGCGGTGATGCTTATGTGGCTTTTGCTTTAGGGGATTGAGTGCGATATTTACATTCCATAATCCTGCGCATTCGCCTCCCAGTCGATGTCCTTAATCCCAGACTCAATAATCTCTTGGAGCGTTTGATCTGCAGGATTATCTGTTGTCCACGTTACTATTAATTCTGAACCCTCGTCATTTGGATCATTTACGGGCTGATGGCTGTGCAACCAAACGGAGATAAAAAATGGCTTTAGCTTAGTATTGATTTCTTCTTGGGAAGGTCTTATTACCAAATGCTTTCGAGCTCACCAGTCTTTATGATAGCTGATTCCTTTTGATTCAGGAGGTCTGAAATCATCTAAAATAATAAAATTAAACTCCCTATCAATAACCCCTTCGATATAGCCACCATAGGTTTGTTTAATATGGAAGGCATCTAAGAGTACTTCTCTTCCAGAATTCAATTTGATTTTAATTTCCATGATTAGTTACTATTTGGAGTTCTGGTTACAATTGATTGACATCGACACCGCATCTTTGAAGCCAATCATGGTCGAGGTAGCCAAATCCAGGACTATTGACTGTTTTCGGGCATAGGGATGAACGAAACACAAGTGAATATGGCCCTGATGCTCCTGACAGCCAAGCTTATCCACCCATCGAGCGAACTGGAGACCCAAAGATGGCTAAAGGAAAGCTCCGGGGCAATGGAACTTTATGGGGAAGAGGGCTTTTCCACTACCCGGTACCGGCTCTACCAAGCGGCCACAAAGCTGTATGAAGAAAAACAGACTATTGAAAACGAGCTTTATTCCCTGTGCACCAACCTGTTCTCCCAAGGCAGTAAGATCGTTGTCTACGACCTGACCAACCTGTATGTTGAGGGGCGGATGGCGGCAAGGGAAAAGGCGCAAGTTCGGGCGCAGCACCGAAAAGCGCTCCGACTGCCGGCTGATCGGTCTGGCAATTCCTTCCTGCATATAAAAAGTGAGCAAAAGGAGGCAAAAGAATCGTCCATGGACCGGAAAATAACCGAGCGGTTAGAACAGCGGCTCAGCTCCCTGAATGAAGGGTTGTCCATAGCAAGGAGGACCAAGAAAATAACCGCCGTACATGAATCGGTCGGACGGCTAAAGGATCACTATTCAAAAGTTGCCAAACGTTACAACA
>Ga0307487_1000110_pt1 | contig 65546 bp, 70 predicted proteins | sample CBIW12metaG_FD_203665 | JGI IMG/M metagenome (GOLD analysis project Ga0307487, IMG submission 203665) | Sea-ice brine microbial communities from Beaufort Sea near Barrow, Alaska, United States - CBIW 1.2 | ecosystem: Environmental > Aquatic > Marine > Coastal | place: USA: Alaska | collected... | reverse complement strand
GATAGGAATTAATTCATAATGAGTGAACAGCTAGAAGATGATGTCATTGAACAAGACTGCCCTCCCGTTGGTTTGCCAGCCTATATGGCCACCTTTGCTGATTTAATGTCCTTATTAATGTGCTTTTTCGTCTTATTACTTTCATTTTCTGAAATGGACGCGTTGAAATATAAAATGGTCGTTAAGTCTTTAGATAACGCGTTTGGTGTACAACGTGAGGTCGCCGCCAATGATATTCCAAAAGGCACCAGTATTATTGCTCAAGAATTTAGTCCTGGTGAACCTAGACCAACACCGTTAAGCGAAGTGAGACAAGATACGATCGATGAGACTAGAGATGCATTAGATATAAAAATCGATGCTGAAGCTGCAATCGCTGCAAAAAAACAAGAAGAGCAAATCACGAAAGAATCGTTGGAGTTTCAACAAGTATTAAAAGAGGAGATTGAAGAGGACTTAATTGATGTTGAAACCCAATTTGATAGGATCATCATTAGAATACGAGAAAAAGGTTCTTTCCAGTCTGGGGATGCAAACTTGAATAGGGCCTTTATACCTATTCTTGATAAAATTCGTCATGTATTGAGCAAAACTGATGGTCAGATAATCGTCGCTGGCCACACTGATAATATTCCTATCAATACATCTCGTTATCGTTCCAATTGGGAATTATCAACATCACGTGCCACATCGGTCGTGCATGAGTTATTGGCCGACGGTGAAATGCAGCCAGGACGTTTTGTATTAGAGGGACACGCTGAAACACAGCCCCTAATGACCAATGATACAGCTGACAACAGAGCAAGGAATAGACGTGTGGAAATTATCGTGCTTAAATCTACGTCTAAGCAAGACGTAAAAGATTCCATTAAACGCCTCAATAATGACTATGAATCAGTTGATGGTGAAGTTACTACTTCCGAATAATGACAGGAGATTCAAATGAATATATTTAAATTAACAAAACTGACGGCTTTAATTGTGGCTTTATCACTCAGCTCAATTTCAGCCTATGCTGCTGATTGGGTTATTGATAGTAGTGGCTCTCAGCTGAATTTTATATCCATTAAAAAAATGAATATTGCTGAAGTTCATCAGTTTAAACAACTACAAGGAAGCTATGATTCTAAAGGTAATTTTGTATTAGATATCGATTTAGCTAGTGTTGATACACAAGTTCCTATTCGCGACGACAGAATGAAAAAAGAACTGTTTGAAGTAAGCAAGTTTTCGACGGCAAAACTAACCGCAATGATCGACACTGATCAAATTGATGCAATCGCCGAGGGTGCAAGTGAACGTTTTACTTTCGATGCAAAACTTGACTTACACGGTGTATCAAAACCGATTACCCTTGATGTTATCGTGACACGTTTGGTCGGTGCTAAATTGTCAGTGGTCAGCGCTAAACCGGTCATTATTAATGCCGATGATTTTGAGCTTGCTTCAGGCATAAACAAGCTTATGGAACTAGCCTCACTTCCTAGTATCAGTCACGTGGTGCCAGTCAGCTTTTATTTAACATTAAAGCTAAAATAAACTCAGTTAGAGCGAAGAAATAAGTAATGCAAGTATTCTCAGTAGAAAAAGGCATTGTCATTCCATTGGATAGACCTAATGTAGATACGGATGCCATCATTCCCAAGCAGTTTTTAAAATCTATTCAACGCAGTGGTTTTGGACCTAACTTGTTTGATGAATGGCGTTATTTAGATCTCGGTGAACCAGGATTAGATTGCTCGCACCGGCCGCTAAATAAAGATTTTGTTTTAAATAAGCCTCGCTATTTGGATGGCACAATTTTATTAGCGCGCGAAAACTTTGGTTGTGGGTCAAGTCGTGAACATGCTGTGTGGGCTTTAGATGATTTTGGGATCCGCGTTATCATTGCGCCAAGCTTTGCAGATATATTCTTTAATAACACTAGTAAAAATGGCATATTAGCCATTAAATTGGATGAAGAGATTGTTGAACGATTATTTTCAGATGTTCAAGCTGAGCCTGGCTATCAGTTAACGGTCGACTTAGAAGCTGAGCTAGTCATCATGCCAAATGGTGAACAAATTCCTTTCGAAATTGATCCCTTTAAAAAACATTGTTTACTTAATGGCTTAGATGATATTGGTCTTACCTTGCAACATACCGATGATATACAAAGCTACGAACAAAATAGGCAGAAACAATCGCCATGGTTGTTCTCGTAAGCTATTAATTAGTAGATATTAATTTTAAACTTTAGTTTAGTGAAATAAATAATGACAAAAAAAATTGCAGTATTACCCGGCGATGGTATCGGTCCAGAGATTATTGCTGAAGCAATAAAAGTACTAAACGCACTTAAAAAAGACGGTTTAGATATATCGCTTGAATATGGCCTAATTGGCGGTGCAGCTTATGATAAAACTGGCACGCCATTTCCAGATGAAACACTCGTTTTATCAAAAGCGGCAGATGCGATTCTATTAGGTGCCGTCGGTGGTTATAAATGGGAATCTTTAGATATCAGCGTTCGGCCAGAAAAAGGTTTGTTAGCGATTCGCAGTGCTCTAAATTTGTTTGCTAATTTACGTCCAGCAATCTTATATCCACAATTAGCCGATGCTTCGTCATTAAAGCATGAAATTGTGGCTGGTTTAGATTTGATGATTGTCCGTGAATTAACAGGTGGGATTTATTTTGGCCAGCCTCGAGGCATTCGCATACTTGAAAATGGTGAAAAAGAAGGCTTTAACACGCTTGTTTACCGTGAAAGTGAAATCTTACGAATCGGTAAAGTGGCGTTCGATATTGCCCAAAAAAGACAAGGACGTTTATGTTCAGTAGATAAAGCAAATGTATTAGAAAGTACAGAATTGTGGCGCGAAACAATGACTGAACTTGCTAAAGATTACGCAGATGTCGATTTAAGTCACATGTATGTTGATAACGCCGCAATGCAATTAGTGCGAGCGCCAAAACAATTTGATGTGATGGTAACCACTAATATGTTTGGAGATATTTTGTCAGATTGTGCATCAATGTTAACCGGCTCAATTGGTATGCTGCCTTCAGCCTCATTGGATGAAAATAGTAAAGGCATGTATGAACCCATTCACGGTTCAGCCCCCGATATTGCAGGACAAAATATTGCCAATCCACTAGCCACTATTCTATCGGTAGCCATGATGTTACGTTACACTTTAAATCAAGCCGAAATGGCGGATCGAATTGAGAATGCCGTAGGTAAAGTGCTAGATAAAGGATTCCGTACTGCAGATATTTATTCTGATGGTATGACAAAAATAGGTACATCTGAAATGGGTGATGCTGTCGTTGCGGCGCTTTAATAAAATTTTATAAATAGGACTCCTTGTGAATAAGAAAGTAGATGTTGCAGTAGTAGGTGCTACCGGTGCGGTAGGTGAAACAATGTTAGATATTCTGCATAAGCGGAAATTCCCAGTGGGTAAAGTATATGCCTTAGCGAGTGAGCGTTCAGCGGGCAGTACCGTTACTTTTGGTAATAAAACATTGATTGTTGAAGATTTAGCGACATTTGATTTTTCTAAAGTACAAATTGGCTTATTTTCGCCTGGTGCTAGTATCTCAAAAATCTATGCACCCATTGCAGCAGCGGCAGGTTGTGTTGTTATTGATAATACCTCGGAATTTCGTTATGTTGATGACATTCCGTTAGTTGTTCCAGAAGTCAATCCTGATGCGATTGCTGATTATAAAAACCATGGCATTATTGCAAACCCGAATTGTTCTACAATTCAGATGATGGTTGCTATTAAACCTATATACGATGCGGTAGGAATTACACGTATTAATGTCTGTACCTATCAGGCTGTATCCGGAACAGGTAAGCCGGCAATGGACGAGCTAGCAAAACAGACCGCTGCATTATTAAACGGGCGACCAGTTGAAGCTAGCGTTTATCCTAAACAAATTGCATTTAATGTTATACCTCAAATTGATGTGTTTGAAGAAAATGGCTACACCAAAGAAGAAATGAAAATGGTTTGGGAAACCCAAAAAATTATGGGTGATAAGTCGATTCAAGTTAACCCTACGGCTGTTAGGGTTCCCGTGTTTTATGGTCATTCTGAATCAATTCATATCGAAACTCGCGATAAAATTTCTGCAGAACAAGCGAAAAAGCTACTCTCTGAAACGGATGGTATTGTGGTCGTAGATGATCATATTGATGGTGGTTATCCTACTGCAGTATCTGAAGCATCCGGTACTGATCCTGTTTACGTAGGTCGTATACGTGAAGATATATCACATCCAACAGGTTTGAATTTGTGGGTAGTTGCCGATAATGTTCGTAAAGGTGCCGCATTGAATAGTATTCAGATTGCAGAAATTTTGGTTGAAAAATACCTATAAGCGATTAAACCTTTATGGACATCAGCATTAAACAAGGGGTTTGAGATGATGACAAGAATATTTGCCAGTGTTGCAGTAATGACTGCATTAGGGCTTTTAGCTCCTCTACAAGCTTTTGCGTTTGGTTTAGGTAAAATTGAGCTGTCATCTGCACTCAATGAACCTTTACGGGCTGAAATTCCGATTACTGCTCTGAGTGCTGACGATGCTGATAATATACAAGTTCGATTAGCGTCCAGTCAAGAATTTGAGCAAGCAGGGATTGATCGAAACTTTTTACTGACACAACTTAAGTTTGAAGTGATCGAAAAGTCGGGTATTGTGAAAATTGTTATTAGTTCTCAACAACCTGTTCGCGAGCCCTTTATAGATTTTTTATTAACGGCGTCAACAACAGGTTCAGGTCGATTAATTCGTGAATATACGGTATTGCTTGATCCACCTAAGAGTGTGTTTAATAAACCTACAGCCCCACTAGCTCAAAATCCAATTAAAATTCCTACTAACATTAGTAATTATTCAACACCGAAGACGGATAACGCAGCATCTTATTCGGGTAATACTTATGGCCCTATTTCTCGTACAGACACACTTTGGGAAGTGGCATTAAAAACGAAGCCTGAAAATAGTATCAGTGTTCCCCAAATGATGATGGCCTTGTTTAATGCAAATCCTAATGCATTTCAAAATGGAAATGTAAATGGATTAAAAGCAGGTTCAAAATTATCGATACCTACTAGAGAGGATATTTATAAGCTAACTGAACAACAAGCACTTAATGCTTTTAAGCAGCAAAATGCGTCATGGAAAAATCGAAATGCTCGCCCGATAACAAACACTGACAGTGTTGATAAAACGCCTACGTCTAAATCTCAAATAACATCTGCTGTAGATCCCAATATAGATAAGGTGTTGCCAACTCCTGAAGCTGCGGCGGCAAATCACCCCATCGATCCTGCTAGCAGTGTAGATGATACCGCGCGCTTAAAACTGGTTGTTCCCACTGATAAACCAATCTTAAATGATGAAGCGTTATCACTGCTAGGTGCTGAAAAAATAAAGTCGCTTGGCGAACAACTGACCTTGGCGCAAGAAACGATTGAAGGGCAAACTCAAGAGAACATCGATTTTAAATCGCGTATGGATGCGTTAGAAGTGCAAATGGATAACATGCGTCGATTAATATCATTGAAAGATGCTGACTTAGCTAGATTACAAAGTATGGTGGAGCAAGAACAGAAGGTAGATGAAAATTCACTTGCTACAGATCCTGCCTTGTTGGAAAATTTAGATGCAGATACAGAAAATACCGCTGTAGACACCGCCCCACTTCTAGGTAATGAATTAAATACTAGTGAGTCAGATTCTATTGATAATAATTCATCTGAGGGTCAAATTGGATCACTATTTTTAATGGCTCAATCACTGGTCACTAACAATAAAACTGAAGTAGCAATAGGTGCAGGTAGCCTCTTATTATTGTTAGCTTTGTTATTAATCGCCAAAAGACGTAGGGAAGATGCTACGTGGAAAGACAATGATTTTGAAAACGATGATAAGGCAGATGAAGACTTATTAACTACTCAACCTACTAATCTCGCTGAAGATAAATTTGAAAAAGCGATTAATGTCGATGAAGCGCAACCTGTAGTCGAAACGATGGTGATTGATGAGCCAACGCCAGAAGAACTCATTGAACAAGCAGATATGCTAATTGCGTACGGTAATTACGAAAAAGCGATGACATTGCTGCAACAAGCAAAACAGCAACAACCTACTAATCAATTAGTAATAACAAAATTATTAAATGTTATGTTCAAATTAGAACTAACAGAACCGTTTGTTTCTCTTGCAAGCAGCATGAATATTGATAAAAATTCTTCTGAATGGTTGATCATTGCAGCATGGGGCAGAGAGCTTGCATCATCAAACAGTCTATTCCATATTGCTAATGCAGAAAAAGCTGAAATTATCACTAATCATGATAAACGTAATACTGATAAAAAAGATGAGTTGTTAACCTATTCTATTGCAGATAAAGATGTCGATAACATAGATGATTATGATGATCATACTATTGAATTTAATATTGATGATTATGCGGCAGATGATGTTATCAGCAGTCCTGATCAGAGTTCAACAAAATCACTTGATGAAGAAAATGATGATGAGCCGCTAAATTTTGATACGTCATTTTCTCTAGATGAGAAAACAGATTTTAATGCGCCGCTAAATTTTGAAGTCGATTCCGATAATGAAGAATCTGGTCTATCATTAGATGATGAGCCGTTATCGATAGATTTACCTGATGAGAGATATCAATCTAATGTATTGTCGACGGAAGATAGCACACTGGACAATCAACATTATATAAATACCAACTTAGACTTAGACAGCGAACGCGATACTCTAGAATTTGATATGAGTGCTTATGACGAAATTGATGAAGCAGAAACTAAGTTAGATTTGGCATCTGCTTATGCCGATATGGGTGATCCAGATGGCGCGAGAAATATTTTAGAAGAAGTCCTCAAAGAAGGAAATGAAGAGCAAAAGTCTAAAGCGCAAGCATTATTAATGAGTTTGTCATAACGTGGTGGTTAGGTGAAAGTAGCCTTAGGCGTAGAATATAATGGCACTCGATTTTCAGGATGGCAAGTACAGCCAGCACAAATTACGGTACAAGGCTGCCTAGAGAAAGCGTTAAGCTTTGTCGCTAATCATCCTGTAAAAACAGTTGCAGCTGGACGTACAGACTCCGGGGTTCACGCTCTTCAACAAGTTGTGCATTTTGAAACGTCAGTACAACGTGGCGAACGAAACTGGATTTTAGGACTTAACACCAATCTACCGGCAGATATAAATGTTACATGGGCTAGAGCCGTTGATGAGGATTTTAGTGCTCGATTTTCTGCTTTAAATCGCAGTTATCGCTATGTCATTATGAATCGTGTCAGTCGATCAGCTATTCATGCCCACAAAATGTGGTGGCTTTTTAGTCCTCTCGATGTAGAACGCATGCAAGCTGCAGCGGATCACTTAGTTGGACATCATGATTTTTCCGCATTTAGAGCCAAAGAGTGTCAAGCGCATAGCCCGATTAAAACCGTCGAAAAAATAAAGGTGACACGCCAGGGAGATTGCATTGCCATTGATGTAAAGGCACAATCATTTTTGCATCATATGGTCAGGAACTTAGTGGGTGTATTAGTGCCGATTGGCGAAGGTAGAAAACCCATCGAATGGGCAAAACAAGTTTTGGAAGGGCGTGACCGTTCTCACGGCGGAATAACATCACCTCCAGAAGGTTTATATTTCATCAATGTTGAATACCCGGAACAATATAATTTACCAACAGTGTCAGCTTTTCCTGTGGTCTGGTAAAGTATCAAGTTAGATCTTTTCTGAAAAGTGATTTCATGCGAACACGTGTAAAAATTTGTGGCATTACTCGTCGCCAAGATGCTGAATTTGCAGTTGAAATGGGCGCTGATGCATTAGGACTGGTATTTTATTCACATAGTCCCAGAGCTGTTTCTATTGCGCAAGCAAAAGGGATCGTTGATGGATTACCGCCATTTGTTAGTAATGTAGCGTTATTTGTTGATGCTGAACCAGACGAAGTTTATGCGTGTATAGCAGCATTGCCATCAATAATTTTGCAATTTCATGGTGATGAATCAGCGGCATTTTGTGAACAATTTGGTAGACCCTATTTAAAAGCAATTAGGATGCAAGCTGATACAGATTTAGTGAGCATGGCTAATAACTACACATCTGCAGCTGCAATTTTGTTAGATAGTTATCAACAAGGTGTACCAGGTGGAACGGGACAGGTATTTGATTGGTCACTAATAAAGACAATTACTAAACCTTTAATTCTAGCCGGTGGATTAAATGCGAATAATGTGGCGCATGCCATAAAACAAGTTCAACCTTACGCGGTTGACGTCAGTGGTGGCGTTGAACATGCAAAAGGGATTAAAGATAAACAAAAAATAACTGCTTTTATGCAAGAGGTAGCAAATGGCTGAACAATTGGATAGAGATTATTACGGATCATACCCAGATGACAAAGGTCACTTTGGACCTTATGGCGGACGTTTTGTTGGTGAAACCTTAATGGAAGCTATTTATGCGCTTGAAGAGGCTTATAATCATTATAAAAATGATCCTGAATTTCAAGCTGAAATGGATAAAGATTTAGCTGATTTTGTAGGTCGTCCATCGCCTATCTATTTGGCTGAAAATTGGACCAAAAAATTAGGTGGTGCACAAATATATCTTAAACGTGAAGATTTAAATCACACGGGTGCTCATAAAATAAACAATGCGCTTGGCCAAGCATTATTGGCTAAACGCATGGGTAAAAAACGAATTATTGCTGAGACAGGTGCTGGTCAGCATGGCGTTGCAACGGCGACGGTTGCAGCTCGTTTAGGTATGGAATGTATCGTATATATGGGTGCTGAAGATGTTCAACGTCAAGCACAAAATGTTTATCGAATGAAGTTATTGGGCGCGACCGTTGTGCCTGTTGAATCGGGTTCGCGTACCTTGAAAGATGCATTGAATGAAGCATTACGCGACTGGGTTACGAATGTCGATGAAACTTTTTATATCATCGGAACGGTTGCAGGCCCACATCCATATCCTGCGATGGTTCGTGACTTTCAAGCGATAATTGGTCGTGAAGCACGTATCCAAATTCTAAAAGCCACTGGCAGATTACCTGATGCTTTGATTGCTTGTATCGGTGGCGGTTCTAATGCGATAGGTTTATTCCACCCCTTTATTGAAGATAAAGAAGTGGCGATGTATGGTGTTGAGGGGGCGGGTCATGGTATTGAGACAGGCGAACACTCAGCGCCACTTTGTGCCGGTACGCCTGGCATATTACATGGCAACCGTACCTATTTAATGCAAGATGAAAATGGACAAATCATTGAAACGCACTCAATATCTGCTGGATTAGATTATCCTGGCGTTGGTCCTGAACATGCATGGTTAAAAGATATTGGCCGCGCTCAATATGTATCTGTAACTGATGACGAAGCGTTACAAGCATTCCACGATTTAACACGTACAGAGGGTATCATTCCAGCATTGGAATCGAGTCACGCTCTGGCATATGTGACTAAATTAGCGCCCACCATGTCACCCGATAAAATTTTGATGATCAATCTTTCTGGCCGTGGTGATAAAGATATGCATACTGTAGCCAAAATGGCTGGTTTAAGTTTCTGAGGGAGAACAGATGAGTCGTATTAAACAATGTTTTGATAAGTTAAAAGCAGATGGTCAAACCGCGCTTATCCCTTATATTACCGCTGGCGATCCAGAACCTTGGGTGACCGTACCGATGTTACATGCTTTGGTGAGTGCTGGAGCAAATATCTTAGAATTAGGTGTTCCTTTTTCAGATCCAATGTCTGACGGTCCAGTTATTCAAAAAGCGTGCGAACGTGCATTGAAAAATGACGTGACACTTCATCATGTTTTAGACATGGTGAGCCAGTTTAGACAAAAAGATAAAGAAACTCCGATAGTGTTGATGGGTTATGCCAATCCACTTGAAGCAATGGGCTATCAAGTTTTTGCAGAAAAAGCACAACAAGTGGGTGTTGACGGTATCTTAACGGTTGACATGCCACCTGAAGAATCAGAAGAGTTCATGTCAATTATGGCTCAACATGAAATTGATATTATCTTTTTGGTTGCCCCAACAACATCTTTTGACCGGATGAAAAAAATTGCTAAGCACGCTAAAGGCTTTATTTATTACGTATCTATTAAAGGTGTGACGGGTACGGCTAATATTGATGTGGTTGAGGTTGCTGAAAAAATGACTATGCTTCGATCTTTAACCGACTTACCTTTAGGTGTGGGCTTTGGCATACGTAATGGCGTCTCTGCTGCTGCAGTATCAGCAGTGGCTGACGCGGTCGTTGTAGGAAGTTCACTGGTCAATTGTATTGCAGATCATGCTGATAAACCTGAAGATTTACCTGCCGCTGTTGCAAATGTATTAGCAGAAATGCGCCATGCAATTAATGCGCGTGATATGGCAAAATAAAGCATTAAAAATAAATATAATAGGTGACAAGTATGAGCTGGTTTGAAAAATTAATTCCTTCGAAAATTCGCACAACAGTCCGTAACCGTTCAGTACCTGAAGGTGTTTGGTGTAAGTGTCCTGCATGTGACAGTGTGCTTTACCGAGCTGAATTAGAGCGAAATCTTCATGTTTGTCCTAAATGTGCTCATCATCAACGGATTAATGCGCGAACTCGTCTTGCTAGTTTTTTAGATGAAGACGACCGAAAAGAATTAGCTGTTGATGTAAAACCAGTTGATACGCTCAAATTTAAAGATAGCAAAAAATACAAAGATCGTATTCACCAAGCTCAAAAAACAACGGGTGAGAATGATGCCTTATTAGCCATGCAAGGCAGTGTAAAAGGATTGCCTATTGTGGCAGTTTCATTTGATTTCAGTTTCATGGGTGGTTCTATGGGATCTGTAGTGGGCGAAAAGTTTGTTAGAGCAGCGCAAGTTGCCTTAGAAAAGAAAATACCGTTGGTTTGTTTTTCTGCCAGTGGTGGTGCACGTATGCAAGAAGGTTTATTTTCACTGATGCAAATGGCTAAAACGAGTGCAATCTTGGCTCAACTTAGTAAGGCTGGAGTGCCTTTTATTTCGGTTTTAACTGATCCTACTATGGGTGGTGTTTCAGCAAGCCTAGCAATGTTAGGCGATCTGAATGTAGCAGAACCTAAAGCACTAATTGGTTTTGCTGGCCCGCGAGTTATAGAACAAACGGTTAGAGAGACGTTACCCGAAGGTTTCCAACGTAGTGAGTTTTTAGTTGAACATGGCGCTGTGGATATGATTATTGATCGACGTGATATGCGAGATCGATTAGCAAGCATCCTCTCTGTATTACAAAAGCGCGCTGTTGCTTAAGCCTGTCTGAGTCGATGCGCTTTCAAACTCTCCCGCAATGGCTTAAGTGGCAAGAGTCACTCCATTTTACCGAGGTTGATCCCGGCCTAGAACGAGTAGGTTTGGTATGGCAAAAGTTGGGCGGTATTTCAAAACTACCTTTTACAGTGATCACTGTTGCCGGAACTAATGGCAAAGGTTCATCTGTTGCAATGCTTGAATCAATACTTCGAGCGGCGGGTTATCAGACAGGTACTTATACTTCACCGCATTTATTACAGTACAACGAACGTATCTGCATGAACGGTCAAGCTTGTGATGATAAAACAATCTGTGAAGCGTTTGATCGGATAGATATTGCACGTGATGATATATCACTGACTTATTTTGAGTTTGCAACGCTAGCGGCAGCCGACATATTTAGTCGAAATAATATTGATATTGCTATTCTAGAAGTTGGTATGGGTGGGAGATTAGACGCAGTTAATCTGTTTGATACTGATATTGCTTTAATTACGCCGATTAGCCTTGATCATATGGCATGGTTAGGCACCAATCGCGAAGCTATTGGTTTTGAAAAAGCGGGCATCATACGTCAAGATAAACCTGTTGTTTGCTCCGAGAATATGCCACCTCAAAGTCTAATAAACCATGCAACTTCTCTTCAATCAGCTACTTTTTGTGCCGATAGTGAATTTAGTATTATTATAAACAAAGATCAATGGCGTTGGTCAAATAGCCACGTCGAACTACTAAATCTTCCATTTCCAGCCTTGAAGGGTGCATATCAGTTTCAGAATGCTGCAGCCGTGCTTCAGGTTATTAGCCTATTAAATCAGCAAGATTTTGATATTTCAGAAGATGCCATCAGATGTGGGTTAGCATCGGTAAAACTGTCCGGTCGATTCCAACAGATTCACGGCGACATTACCACTATTTTGGATGTTACCCATAATCAGCAAGGTGCAGAGAATTTAGCAAAATTATTAGTTGAAATACCTTGCCCAGGACAAACGTTCGCTGTGCTATCAATGTTAAAGGACAAAGATGTAAGCACGGTAGCATCAATATTAAAACCTGTTATTGATATTTGGTATGTGGCTGGTCTTGAAGGTAGCCGAGGCATGACCAGTGATACATTAGCTGAACGGTTGAGCGATATCATTGATCAAAACAGGATTAGACCATTTACCACCGTAATTGAAGCTTATGAACAAGCTGTCATTGCTGCTAAGAAAGGCGATCGAGTATTGGTTTTTGGCTCATTTCATACAGTTGAAGCCGTATTAAACAGTACACTGTAAATTTTGACCATTGAATTATATTTTGTTTAATGGTCAGTAATTGAACTAGCTATACATTTTATCGATTTGAGCTTGATGAAAGTGAATCACTTTGCTACGTTTGACCTTCATTGTCGGAGTCATCAGATCATTTTCAACAGTCCAAGGATCTAGTAGTAAGCTCACGCGTCGAATCTTTGCGTAAGCAGGAAAATCATGTAATAAATCTCTTAAACGTAGAATGACTTTTGAAATTAAGATTTTATCCACAAGACTGCTACTATCTAAAGCAACCAAACCTAGTTCGTTAGCTAAATTAGTCCAACGATCATTATTGATAACAATCAATGCTGCAAGATAAGGCTTACTTTCTCCTACAACTAATACTTGTTCGAAAATATCATCCATCAATATTGCCGCTTCAATATCACTAGGAGGGATCTTTTCTCCATTGCTTAGAATTAAAATATCTTTAATTCGTCCGGTTAAATAGATATGTCCATTTTTGCCTATACGAGCTTGGTCGCCAGTGTGCAGCCAACCGTCAGCATTAATGATATGAGCAGTGGCTTTATGATTATTCCAATAACCCAACATATTGCCTGGACCGCGGGATAATAACTCATCATTTTCACCGATCATAACGCTAATGCCAGGAAGAGGTTTGCCAACACTGGCGGGATCATTACTATCAGGTTTATTAACACTAATGACCGGACTAGTTTCAGTTAAGCCATATCCTTGTAATAAACAAAAACCAAGTCCAATAAATAATTTAGACACAGGCAGTGGCAGTGCGGCGCCCCCACTTACGATAAGGCGCATGTTACCACCTAATCGAGCATGTACTTTTGACGCGACTAGCTTGTCTAGAATAGGCCACATTATAAAGCTGGGGCACCAGTTTCTATTACCTTGATGATATTGAAATCGGTTCCAGCCTATATTTGCTGTCGTTTTAAATAAACCTTTAGCAAGCATTGATTTAGCTAATAATTGTGTATGTAAGCTGTAGTAAATTCGTTCAAAAACACGAGGCACTGCAATCATAATGCTGGGCTTTATAACTTGCATATCGTCTGCAAGTTGGGCAATGCCTCGAGCATAGGCAACCGTAGCGCCAGCCATCATAGGCAGATAATAACCTGCTGTACGTTCTAAAGTATGAGATAAAGGTAAGAAGGACAAAAATATATCACCCGCGACTACATCGATACATTTAAGTGAGCTCGATGCTACAAACAGCATATTGTGGTGACTAAGCATGACACCTTTGGCACGACCAGTTGTACCCGAAGTGTATATTATTGATGCTAATTGATCTGGCGTTACCTTTTCATCTCGAAGAATAGTGCCGCTCAGCGGCAACCAGGTTTTTGCATAAACAGCTGGAGCGGATAAAATCTCATCATCAAAATTATTAATAACGATGCGTTGAATATGATGCTCTTCAGTAATCGATGGTGCTAGGCGTTTCCACTGCGCTGCACTTTGTAAAAAAAGTAATTTAACGTCAGCATCATGCAAAATATAAGCAACGCTATCAGGACGATCATCAGGATACAAGGGAACTACAACAAGTCCTAGTCCCATAGCTGCTTGATCAAAAAATACCCATTCTTTACAGTTTTTTAGATTGATTGCAACACGGTCACCTGGCATCAAATTCTCGTTAGATAGGGCATCTTGCCAACGTGCAACCTGAAATGCGACTTCTTGCCAAGAAGTGTCATACCATTGTTTTCGTGAATTAGAATAGCTGCGATAAGCTGGCTGTTGTGGACAGCGCTTTAACCTTTCTCGAAATAACCCATAAAGTGTTCCGGCTTGTTCTGGTGAAATCGAATCACTAAGCATCGCGTGGTTAGGCTTACTAGATTCTAAAATTTTAGAATCACTTATCGTCGCGACAGTCATAGGATAAACCATAACTTTACAAGAATATCCAACGCATTTGAAGGCCTAACAGATCGATACTACCTTCGTATTCACCTGTGATAGTCGGGTTTCCAAGTGAGCTAGCTACGTCATCAATCTTTGGATTGCTAATAAAAAGATGACTATAGCCCATGTCGAGTGTGACATTTTGTGAGTATTTATAACTTGCGCCCACAGATACCCATTTACGATCATTGCCCGGAATACGAGGTGTCCTGAATTCATCTGAAATAGGTGTCTCATCATAAGCAATACCTCCACGAAAGATCCATTGATCATTGTGTGCATAAGATAAACCTAGCCCATAACGCATAACGTTAGACCAATTTTCTGGCTGTGATTTATTGAGAGGATGCGCGGTATCGGGGGTAACGAGGGTTAAATCTTTAAAGCGACTCCATCTTGTCCATGAGGCGTCACCCATTACGGCCCATTGATTGTTGAGTTGATGATGAATGGCAAAAGACAAACTTTCAGGCAGAACAACATCGCCAGAAATTTTAGTGTTGATAAGTCCTGCACCATTGGCTGTTGTTTGGGCTGCTGCCGTTTGTGTCGTAATGTCAGCATTAGCAGTTATGTGATGAGATATTTTTGAGCGATAAGCAACACCAATACGAGTTGCTTCTTGTATTTGATAGGTTAAGCCTAAATTATAACCCCAGCTAAGGTCATCTCCTTTGATATTTATTTTGGCATCACCGGGAGCGCCTAAAAATGCCATTTGAGTCAGCTCTAAATCAATTTTTTGCAGATTAATACCGAAACCTAAAGATAACTTATCTGAAGCTTTATAGGCTAGTGTTGGGTTTATATTAACTGTTTTTAAATCAGATTTAACGGCATGATAACGACCTTTCCATGTGTCATTGTATTCAGTAACCAAACCAAATGGTGCATTGATACCTAAGCCAAAGATAAGCCGATCATTAATTGGTTGCGAATAATATAGGTTTGGCACTATGGCATTGTTAGCCGCGTCTGCGCCATTATTTCCTTTAGCTGATGTTCCAAAAGGACTTGTAGAACCGTCATCCTTAAACTGACTCTGGGGTGCAATATAGTTCAAAGCAATATCCAATTCTGCATCTGGCAGGTTAGTTAAGCCCGCTGGATTAAAAAATATAGTGCTAGCATCTTCAGCAACAGCTGCACTACCAGCGAATGCACGACCTAGACCAGTAACGCTTTGTTCGATTATTGCAAAACCAGAGGCATAACTCATGGAACTGAGGGTTGATGCGACTAAAAAGCTGCCAAGTTTTATTTTATAGTGCTGTGACATGCACACTTACCTCTTCTTCGAATGAAAATGTTATAACCATGAAAAATAGCCCATGCATTAAATTGGTGCAAGTTTTATTAAGATGTTTAACGGCGTTTAAATAAAAGATCCCACACGCCATGACCTAATTTGTGACCACGTTGTTCAAATTTTGTAAGTGGACGAAACTCGGGCCGTGGGATATATCCTGAAGTATCAGCGCAATTTATAAATTCATTATTATTCGATAAATCTTCTAACATTTGATCAGCATAATGTTGCCAATCTGTCGCCATGTGCAAATGTCCGCCGGACTTTATTTTAACGGCTAAGATATTAACAAATGTCGGTTGAATAATACGGCGTTTGTGATGACGTTTTTTATGCCATGGATCGGGGAAATAGAGTTGCACACGGTCTAATGCATTATCAGCGAGACGGTGATTCAGTAATTCTACTGCATCAGTACAAGCTACTCGTAAATTAGTTAACCCTTGTTGCTCAATCGCCTTTAACAACTGACCAACCCCAGGCCGATGCACTTCAACCCCTAAAAAGTCTTGTTCTGGTTGCTCTGCAGCCATTTGGGCAAGCGTAGCACCATTACCAAAACCTATTTCTAAGACTTTTGAAGCATCACGTCCAAAAAGTTGATTAAGATCAATGATAGAATCTGCTTCATCAATTGCAAATTGTGGCCAAAGTTCATCAATAGCACGTTGTTGCCCAGCGGTTAAACGACCTTCACGGCGTACAAAACTACGCACGGTACGTAGTGGTTTTCCTTCAATCATGATAAATTTTCTACCTAAATGTATCGTTTATTTAATTTTTGAATTAATGTAATCCCAGCCCATGATCATACCTTAAATATTTCAAGTATTTTTATGTGATCTATTGAGGATATATATTGGCAACCATCAAAATGATTGAAATGGATAATCTTCTCAAATAAGCATTTACGAGCTATAGTTTGTTGATAAAATTTGGTGCGCTAAAATTAACTAACGAGATTGTTATTCGTCGCTTAAATTGAAAATATCCTATGACATAATATGCGTCATAACTATAGTGTTGTATTTCATTGAAGAATGTTGATATCAACATTAGGATCAGGACTATGTATCGCTAAAGATTCCTTCGATATTATCTTATTACATGAAGCAATATTGTCCTATGAATAACTTGATTTTATATTGATAATAACTGAGTGATGAATTGCCTTAATGGCATAATGAATTTTTCTTACAGCGAGATAAAACTGACAATTTCGATTCGCTAGTCGTGCGGAAAAAGCCAAATCGAGTTAGAATGTCGGGTGAATTCAAAAATTTATAGCGGGTTTAACTTTTGTTAAATCTCAAATAACGAGCATTTTGTTTGTTAAATCAAGCAAAGCACAGAGAAGGAAGTTACCTATGGTTCATCCAGTATTAGAAGCAGTTACCAAGAGCATAATTGAACGGAGTCGTGTTGGTCGTGCGGCCTATTTAGCACGAATTGATGCCGCAGTTGAAACTGGTCCTCACCGAGCACAATTAGAATGTGGTAATTTGGCACATGCTTTTGCTGCTAGTGCCAACGGTGAAAAAACGGATTTAATTGCTAATATTAAAGCTAATATAGGTATTATCTCTGCTTATAATGATATGTTGTCAGCACATCAGCCTTATAAAAACTACCCAGATATTATCAAAAGAGCGGCACTGTTAGCGGGTGGTGTTGCACAATTTGCAGGTGGTGTGCCTGCTATGTGTGATGGTGTAACTCAAGGTCAGCCGGGCATGGAATTATCGCTATTTAGTCGCGATGTTATTGCGATGGCATCAGCTATTGGCCTAAGTCACAATATGTTCGATGGCGCTTTATTTTTAGGTATTTGTGACAAAATCGTGCCGGGACTATTAATTTCAGCATTGAGTTTTGGTCATTTACCTGCGATTTTTGTACCAGGCGGGCCGATGCCAAGTGGCTTACCGAACAAAGAAAAAGTCCGTATTCGACAACTTTATGCCGAAGGAAAAGTGGGTCGTGATGTTTTGTTAAAGGCTGAGTCAGAGTCTTATCATAGTCCTGGTACATGCACTTTTTATGGTACGGCAAATAGCAATCAAATGATGGTTGAAATGATGGGACTACATTTACCGGGTAGCTCATTTATTAACCCAAATACGCCTCTACGTGATGCTTTAACTGTAAGTGCTACTGAGCAAGTATTAAAATTTACAGCGATGGGTGATGATTTCCGACCAGTTGGTTATATGATTGATGAAAAAGCGATCGTGAATGCCATGATAGGTTTAATGGCAACAGGTGGTTCGACTAATCATACTATGCATTTAGTGGCTATTGCCCGTGCTGCAGGGATCAGTATTAATTGGGACGATTTCGATAAGATTGGTAGGATCATTCCATTACTTACGCGAATTTATCCAAACGGTGAAGCGGACATCAACCATTTCCAAGCCGCTGGAGGCATGGGTGTGTTGATTGGCGAATTGTTATCAAAGGGCTTGTTGCACGAAGACATTATGACCGTTGCATCGACTCGCGGCATGAATTCCTATACACAAGAACCAAAATTAGTTGAAGGTAAATTAATTTGGGAGGAAGGTCCTGGCAAATCTTTAGATCTGAATGTTATCGGTACATATGATGAGCCTTTTTCTGCCACAGGTGGTTTACATTTGATTCATGGCAATTTAGGTCGTGGTGTATCAAAGATATCTGCGGTGGCTGAAGAGCATCAGATTGTCGAAGCGCCCGCAATGGTATTTGATGATCAAGATGAGGTAGTAGCCGCATTTAAACGTGGTGAAATGCAAAAAGATTTGATCGTTGTGCTACGTTTCCAAGGTCCTAAAGCGAATGGAATGCCTGAATTACACAAATTGACACCACTATTAGGTGTATTACAGGACAAAGGTTTTCATGTTGCGATTGTGACCGATGGTCGAATGTCTGGTGCCTCAGGCAAAATACCTTCAGCTATTCATATGTGCCCAGAAAGTGAAATAGGAGGCCCGTTAACGCGTGTGCGTACCGGTGACATGTTGCATCTTAATACGCAAACAGGTGATTTAAATATTTTGATAGATGACGAACTATTTAATAATCGCACGCAATGCATTAAAGGTAGTGTCGAACATCATTATGGTATGGGACGAGAATTGTTCGATAGTTTCCGTCGCGGTGTCTCATCTGCTGAAACGGGTGCCATCAACATGTTTAACGTTGAATAAATAATTATTTAAAACTTTGGAAAAAACACAATGAGCCTAACTATTAAAGAAATTATGACTATCTCGCCAATTGTACCGGTGATGGTCATTAATAACGTTGAACATGCTGTGCCATTAGCTAAAGCATTGGTTAAAGGTGGATTAAAAGTGCTAGAAATTACGCTGCGCACACCAGCCGCTTTAGAATCAATTAGACGTATTAAAGCAGAAGTACCTGATGCGATTGTTGGCGCGGGTACAATCATCAATATTGAAACACTCAATCAAGCGATTGAAGCGGGCGCGCAATTTATAGTAAGTCCTGGCACAACGGACAAATTAATTGATGCAGCCTTAGCAACGGGCGTGCCTCTATTACCGGGTATTGCTAACCCCAGTGATGCTATGCGATTACTAGAAAAGGGTATTACGGCAATGAAGTTTTTCCCTGCAGAAGCCGCAGGTGGCGTGCCTATGCTTAAATCAATTGGTGCACCGATTCCACAAATCATGTTTTGTCCAACGGGTGGTGTAAGTCAGAAGAATGTTAAAGAATACTACCGCTTGCCAAATGTGGCATGTGTTGGTGGTTCTTGGATGTGCGCAGCAAATTTAGTTGATGCTGAAAATTGGGATGAAATTACGCGTTTATCAGCTGAAGCGGTTCAATTAGCAACTAGCTAATATATTTCTTCACCGAATAAGGGGCAGACAGCAGCGAGTTAAACTTGGTGCTGTCTGCCCCTTTTTGTTTAGAGATGCGATTGTTGCAGATCAATAATTTTCAATCAATTTCTCAATAGTTACTTATCAATTTTATGATATTAAGACTCCACGCAATAACCAATCTTCAATCAAAGCGCGCGCGCCATCAGTCACAATCTGAGGATTAGGATGCTGAAGTTCACTCGCAATTTGCTCAGCAGCCATTTGTCCAGTCATGCCTTCATTTAGTAAATCTATAAGACGTGCACTCACTGGATTTAACTCCAAAAAAGTAATGTTGTCAGTCTTACTACGATAAACGAGTAGGTGAACCGGACTGTTAGTTTGCTCATTAGGCTGAAAACCAGGACCAATTTGATGCACGGGATAATTGTAAATTAGAGGCCATGCCAGTGGAGATGTTTTAAAGTGTAATGCTAAGCTATCTTGAATTGAATTGTGGGCTATAGATTCATTTTCACTTTCAACATCATCTAACACACTCAACGCTAATTCTACCCATTCATAATGCGCGAGCTGTTGAATGAAAACAGGATCATTAGCATTATCTCGCTCATCTTCAAGGTATGCCAAAAATTCCCGAGAAATCTCATGAAATACAGGCGTTTTGCAATGATGTTTAATGATGAAGTCACGAATCATACTATGCCAATCTTTATCTAAAAAAATCTGCCTTAAAACCGGAAAACCATTGCTGATAAAGCCTTCAATGTTATTGTAGAAAAGCTCACGATAAATCGCCATACGCCGAGGTTCTATATTGTGAGGCATAGGTTGATTATCAGGATCGCGCAGAAAAGCTGCAAATTGATATTGAGTATCAATAAAACTCTGTGTTCTAGGCAGTTGCGACATGAGCGTGTTCCTGTATCGACTGATAATGACGTATTTTATCCACTTCAGTAAGTAAAGTATCAAGTGAAGGGATATTAAAATCACGCTCTAACAGTGTCGGCAGCACACCATGATGTTGATAAGTTAGTTCAAGTAGTTTCCATACAGGATCAATAATATCAGCACCATGAGTATCTACTTTTAAATCATCTGCTTCGTCATAATGTCCAGCGATATGTAAATATGCAATACGCTCGCTTTTTACCGATTTAATGTAACTTGCTGCGTCATAACCGTGGTTAATACTGTTGACGTAGATATTATTAACATCAAGCAATAAGTCGCAATTTGCTTGTTCAATTACGCCATTTAAAAAGTCAATTTCTGTCATCTCCTGACCTGGCGCAGCATAATATGAGACATTCTCAATAATTAAAGGCCGCTCTAAAATCTCTTGAACACGTTGGATTCGCTTGGCAACATGATCTACGGCATCTTGAGTGAAAGGGATAGGCATCAAATCATATAGATGGCCATCATCACTGCAAAAGCTTAAATGTTCGCTGTAAGATAGAATATTGTGTTTATCAAAAAATTTTTTCAAACGGATCAAAAAGTCTTCGTCTAAAGGTGCTGGACTACCAATTGATAATGACAATCCGTGACAGATCATTGGGTAACGCTCGGCAAAATGTGCAAATTTTTTACCTAAGAGACCGCCCATTTCCATCCAGTTTTCAGGAGCCACTTCAAGAAAGTCAGCGGGATTATACTCAAGTGCATCAAGCTCGTTCATGAAGCTTCTGCGAAGCCCTAAACCTGCACCAGATATTGTGGAGGCTGTATTCATTAATTTCTCCTAATTAGCGGTATACCATTATGACTAATGATAATGTGAAATGTTACATATTGATTTATATTTTAGAGCTTGTTCAGTCACTAAAATATTAAAAACATCAGCATTCATGTTTGCAACAGAATAGTCATTTTTTTGGTTGGAGACGTAGTTAGTGTTAAAATATTTGCTTTTAATTATCAGGAGCCTTCCTTAATGGCTTTCGAACACATTCATCTACCAAAGAATGGCAGCGTTATTAGTGTTAATAGCGATTATTCTTTAACGGTACCTAATCAACCTATCATCCCATTCATTCAAGGTGATGGTATTGGTGTTGACATCACACCAGCAATGATTTCAGTTATTGATGCTGCTGTTGAAAAAGCCTATTCTGGTGAGCGTAAAATCGCATGGATGGAAGTGTATGCTGGTGAAAAAGCGACTGAAGTTTATGGGACTGATCAGTATTTGCCTGAAGAAACAATGCAGGCACTAAAAGATTATGTTGTTTCAATTAAAGGTCCATTGATGACACCAGTGGGAGGCGGTATGCGCTCATTAAATGTCACGATGCGCCAAACGCTTGATTTATATCTTTGCCAACGACCAGTTCGTTATTATCCGGGCACACCGAGTCCTGTTAAAGCACCTGAAAAAATCGATATGGTTATCTTCCGTGAAAATTCAGAAGATATATATGCCGGTATTGAATGGGCAGCAGAAAGCGATGAAGCCAAAAAAGTCATTAAGTTTTTACAAGAAGAAATGGGCGTTACGAAAATTCGTTTCCCTGAAACATCAGGCATTGGTATTAAACCTGTTTCACGTGAAGGTACACAACGCTTAGTACGTAAAGCGATTCAGTATGCCATTGATAATGACCGTGATTCTGTGACGATTGTCCACAAAGGTAATATCATGAAATTCACCGAAGGTGGTTTCAAAATTTGGGGTTATGAACTTGCGGCTAAAGAATTTGCTGCAACGCCATTGGAGGGCGGCGAATGGAAATCATTCAACAACCCAAATACGGGTAAACAAATCGTTATTAAAGATTGTATTGCCGATGCCTTTTTGCAAGAAATTTTGTTGCATCCATCTGACTATGATGTGGTGGCGACATTAAATCTAAATGGTGATTACATATCTGATGCCCTAGCTGCCCAAGTGGGCGGTATTGGTATTGCACCAGGGGCAAATCTATCTGATTCCATCGCTATTTTTGAAGCAACGCATGGTACAGCGCCTGCATTAGCAGGTAAAAATATGGCAAATCCATCTTCATTGATTTTGTCAGCTGAAATGTTACTACGTCACCTAGGCTGGCTTGAAGCAGCTGATTTAGTTGTCGCTGGTGTAGCCGGTGCAATCATGAATTCTCATGTCACCTGTGATTTGGCTGAGATGATTGGTGTAGAAGCCCTAAGTAGTAGTGATTACGCGGTATCCGTTATAAACCATATGTAATCGCGCTGTTGAGAAAAGTACCCACTAAACTCAGCAAACATAAATTCAATCCTTAAGGAACTTAAAATGAAAGTAGCAGAAAATACCGTTGTAGTTATCGACTACACCTTGACGAATAACGAAGGCGAAGTTATTGATACATCTGATGGCGCAGGCCCATTAGCATATTTACAGGGATTTGGTAATATCATTGATGGTCTTGAAGAAGCATTAGAAGGCAAAGAAGCGGGCGACAAAGTTAAAGCCAGCATTGAACCAGCTAAAGCTTATGGCGAACGTCATGACGAAATGGCACAAGAAGTGCCAAAAGAATTATTTGGCGGCGTTGAAAATATCGAGCTCGGTATGCAATTCGAATCTGAAACAGATGATGGACCTGTAATGGTGACCGTTGTTGCTATCACTGATGATATGGTTACTGTTGATGGCAATCACCCATTAGCTGGCGTTCATTTAAACTTTGACGTTACAATTCGTGAAGTGCGTGAAGCGACAGAAGAAGAATTGGCACATGGTCATGTACATGGTGACGGTGGTCATCACCATTAAGCAGTCGTTTAATGTCAATTACGAAATCGGATAAGTAATTTTGAATGCTCAGTATTCCTAATATGCATGGTTCTAAGCATTTATATCTCTCAATTACGTAGTTAGACTATATATCTTATAGTTTAAGTATAACGATGAAACTAAGGCGGGCTTTATAGCCCGTCTTTTAATTTTTAATACGGCTAGAATAAAAATATATGCAGAATAAGACACAATTGAACCAGCAGTTTGGTATCAAGGATCAACTCCAATTTAGTCTAACGGACAATGGTTTTGTGATGATTGATATTACTAATCAGTATGCCAAAGCTAGAATTTCTACTTATGCCGGTCAAATCGTTTCTTATCAACCCAATGATGCCGAAGAAGATTTATTTTTCCTAAGTGAAAAAGTGCAGTATCAAGAAGGCAGGTCGATTAGAGGTGGTGTACCCATTTGCTGGCCATGGTTTGGTGATGATAATTCAGAAGGTTTAGAGCGTCCTCATCATGGTTTTGTAAGGAATCAGCACTGGCAAGTTCGGACCACAGAAACCCTAGAAGATGGCAGAACAAGTATCACATTAGCGACTGCTGATAATGATATGACACGAAAGCTATGGCATTATGAATTCAATCTCGAATTGCAATTTATCATTGGTTCGGAGCTGGAATTAACATTAAAAACAAAAAATACCGGCAAAGAATTTTTTACGATAACTGAAGCATTGCATACCTATTTTAAAGTAAGCGATGTTAGTAACGTGTTAATTAAGGGGCTCGATGGTAAACCTTATCTTGATAAATTAGATTCGTTTGCTGTTAAACGTCAAACTGATGATATTGTAGTAACGGATGAAATCGACAGGATTTATCAGAAATCGCCCAAAAAAATCTCGTTGACGGATAGTGGCTTTGATCGAACAATCACCATTTCGTCATACGGAAGTGAAAGCACAATAATATGGAATCCTTGGACGACTTCGAGTGTTAACAAGGATGACTTGAATAAGGACAGTTATCGGAATTTTGTCTGTGTCGAAACTGCTAATGTTTATACAGATAGCCTAACCATAATACCCGCAGGTAGAGAACATATCGTCACAACAGTATTTAGCATTAGCTAGATTGTCGTAATCTATCTCGATTTATAAACAGCCATTGAATGGCAATAATGGGTATTGCAGACAATATCTTACCGTCTAGTAATAGCTGATAAACGTCATTGAATTTCATGGTGGTGACATAGATATCTTCATCTTCATTATCTAAGCCATGAATACCACCAATATCGCTAGTATCGACTTTGCCATAAAATAAGCTTAATAATTCTGACGTACCGCCTGGTGATGTGAAAAAATCATTAATTTTAACTAGTTCTTGGATCTCACAGCCAGCTTCTTCTATTGATTCTCGGTAGGCAACTTCTTCGGCGGTTTCGCCCGTTTCAATTGCACCTGCGACAATTTCTAATAACCATGCCTGATCGAATGTTTGTATCGCGCCGATTCGAAATTGCTCAATGATGACCACTTCATCTCGTATCGGATCATAAAGCAACACTGCAACGCAGTTACCACGTTGAAATAGTTCACGCGTGATAGGTTGACTCCAGCCACCTTTGTACAAAGTGTGTTTAAGTGTGTAGCTTTTCATACTAAAAAAGCCGTCATACTGGGTTCTTTCTTCAAGAATAATGAATTTTTTTTCAGCCATGAAAATACCTTTAACGAAAATTGTTTGATTAAAAGCCCGATTTATTACCATTAACGGGTTTAAAGATATTTTCAGTAGGAATGCCCTTTAAACGACGCAGGCTGGCAGTGAAAACTGTGCCATCTTTTTCGGTATGTTCTAGTTTCACAGGTAAATAATTAAGTGCAGGAGCACACCAGAGTATAGTTTGACGTTTACTTGTTTCATCTCGTACTCGCTTTATCTTTAGTGTCTTTATTTTTCCAAGCGGCGTAGTCACTATTTCTTCACCAAGAACATCGACAGTATAAGTTTTAATTTTTCCACCATCAGCAATACGATAGTTATACTGCTTTTTACCTTCTTCTAAATCGTTCATCAAAGCGAGTTGATACACTAATTTATCTAAAGTATTTGGCTCAAGATCAAGTTGCCAAGGATGATTCTTATCGTTTATAGAAAGCTGATGTGATTGCCAATTAAAATCGAGTTCTAAATATTTTTCTTTTTTACCACCGCTACGCTGATAAATATAATGCTTTGGTTGAATGTTATTTTTTACCATCGACCAGGTGCTTATTTCTTCAATTAAATCAGGTTTAAAAAAGGCGAATAAACCTTGTGCTTGCGTAGCTGAACTAAACTCGCGATAACCATCAGCATTAGTCGATAAGCGTTGTTTAAGATCTCCTGCCTGTATGCCGTTTAGCATAACCAAATAATTCGCTGAAAAGTCCGGTATTTCCTTTGCAACAAGAGACAACGGGATTAAAAGAAAAAATGTGATTAATATTCTTAACATATTATGATTTAGTCACCAGTTTATTGATCGCTTCAGGGTAAAGCTTGTGTTCTTGTTCTAGCACTCTTGCCGCTAATGTTTTAGCAGTATCTGTACTTAAAATAGGCACCCTAGCTTGTAAAATTACAGGGCCAGCATCAAGTTCAGCAGTCACGAAGTGTACACTCGCACCATGTTCTTTTTCGCCGGCATCGATTGCACGTTGGTGCGTATCCATCCCTTTAAATTTTGGTAATAGAGCAGGGTGAATATTAATCAATTTATTTGCAAAATGTTCAACAAATTTTGTTGTCAAAATACGCATAAAGCCAGCTAAAACGACTAAGTCAGGCGCATAAAGGTCAATCTTACTTGCCATCGCTTGGTCAAATGCTTCACGTGATTCAAATGCTTTATGATCAATGATAGCAGTATCAATACCGACTTGTTGTGCAAATTCAATACCTGCAGCATCAGGACGATTACTAATCACGGCAGCAATATTAATCGGTAATGAGCCTTCATTAACTGCATTCACAATCGACATCATATTACTGCCACGACCTGAAATCAGAATAACAACGCGAGGTGTTTTATTTGTCATATTTGTACTGGTATTCACGATTATTTATTAATGACAACATGAGGAGCCGTTTGATCAGATTGTTCGATATAACCAATTTGATAAGCAGTTTCACCATATTGTGCTAAAAGAGATAAGGTTTGTTCAACATCATCTTGAGCAACGCAAACCACCATACCGATACCGTTATTAAACGTGCGATACATTTCTTCATCGATGACATTGCCTTGGTCTTGTAACCAATCAAAAACAGCAGGTCTCTGCCAGCTATTGGCATCAATCACGGCACAAACATTCTCTGGAAGTACGCGAGGAATATTTTCTAATAATCCACCACCAGTAATATGTGAAAGTGCGTGAATATTAATATTTTCATTAAGTTGTAATAATGATTTAACGTAGATTCGAGTAGGGGCCATTAAGTGGGCACCTAAGGTACTATCAGCAAAAGGGGTTGATAACTCATCTTGACTGCGTTCAAGAATTTTACGAATAAGTGAATAACCATTAGAGTGTGGGCCAGAAGAAGCAATACCGATCAGTACATCACCAACCGCAACTTTACTACCATCAATGGCTTTGTCTTTTTCAACAATACCGACACAAAAACCAGCAAGATCATAATCACCATCTTCATACATGCTTGGCATTTCAGCTGTTTCTCCACCGACCAGTGCAGCGCCAGCTAAGATACATCCATCTGCAATACCTGATACAACAGACTCAGCAACATCGATATCAAGTTTGCTGGTTGCATAATAATCTAAGAAAAATAATGGTTCGGCGCCCAACACAATAATATCATTGGCACACATAGCAACCAAATCAATGCCGATAGTGTTGTGAATGCCTGATTCAATAGCAAGTCGTAATTTTGTACCAACTCCATCTGTTCCAGAAACTAAAACAGGGTGTTTATATCGATCAAGTGGTAACTCAAACATGCTACCAAAGCCACCCAAACCGGACATTACACCGGGACGGCGGGTTCTAATTGCATGAGGTTTGATACGATCAACTAGCGCGTTTCCGGCTTCGATATCTACGCCTGCATCGCGATAACTGAGTGATGAAGAGGCTGAAGTATTTGTGTCGGCCGAGTTTGTCATATGTCAGTTCCTGAGATTGGTCACATCGCTCGAAGCATTTTCTTTTGCTTGTCTTTCGAGCAAAGCTTTAAAATAAATAAAACGGCATTCACGCCAATAAAAACAGCGTGATAGAATACCACAATGCATAAAATTATTTTCATTGTACTATCATTGTTTGCCACGAGCAGTTTTGCCACTGAGTTTGTGGATTTATATCAATCACAATCAGTAGTGACTGATCAACAAACACAAGAGCAGCAGCGAGTTTCACCTGATATTCTACGTCAAGTGCTACTGAAAGTTGTGGGTGACCGTGCTGCTCTAGCTGCGGCTAATTTGACGCCAATATTGTCTAATGTAAACTCATTCATTCAACGAACAGAATACCGACGTTTGCTAGAAACACCTGATAATTCAACCCAGTCAGACAAGCTTGCTTTAGCACTTACCTTTGATGAATCAGCTGTTAATCAAGCTTTGACAAATAACGGTTTACCTATTTGGTCTAAATCACGGCCTGATGTTCTGGTTTGGCTAGCGATAAAAGATGGGCAAACAAGTCGGATCTTAGCCGCGGATGACGAAAACGTTTATAACAAGACATTAGAACAAGCAGCAGCACAACGTGGATTACCGATATTATTGCCGATAATGGATTTACATGATCAAAGCCAACTGAATGTTGATGATCTTTGGACAGGACTTGTTCCACCCATTGAACAAGCAACACAGCGTTATGGTGCAAAAACTATTTTACTGGCACGCGTTACTGTCTTAGCCAATGAAATTGTGCAAATTGATTGGCAGTCCATCATTAATGGTGCCACTGAACAATGGCAGTCAAAAGGTGAAATAAAATCAACGCTGCAAGCAGGGATTGATGAATTTACAGATAGATTGTCTCGAGATTTCACTCAAGTTGTTACTAGCCAAGATCAGAATGGGACAACCGCTGTAGAGATAAGTAATGTGCGTGACTACGCTGACTATTCACGCACAATGAGCTATTTTCGTAGTTTACAATACGTGTCAGATCTTCAAATGGTGAGCTTAGAAAATGAAAAACTCGTTATTACACTGCAAATTAAAGGTGATAAATCAGTTTTTTTACGCACGCTAGCAATTGAACACTTTATTGAACAAGACAGTACTAATAGCATAGACCAAGATAAAAATAGCGACATAGAACAGAACAATAATAATGAGGCTATTGATGTAATGCATTACAGGCTAATGCCTTGAACTGGAGTCAACTGCCCAATCTGATATCTATATTAAGAATTATTCTTGTTGTCCCCGTTATTTTGGCGTTGCTGAAGGCTGATTTTGTTTTAGCGTTAGTACTGTTTGCAGTAGCTGGATTTTCGGATGCATTAGATGGCTTTTTAGCAAAACATTATCATTGGCAATCTCGTCTAGGTTCAATACTCGATCCCTTAGCAGATAAATTATTATTAGTAGTCACCTTTGCAACCTTAACTTGGTTAGGTTTTTTGTCATCGTGGTTATTATGGCTAGTGTTAGGCCGCGATGTATTGATTGTAGTTGGCGCTTTGACGTATCACTATGTGGTGGGAAAATTTGAATTGTTGCCCCTATGGAGTAGCAAAATCAATACTGCTTTACAGATTAGTTTAGTATTGCTCGTTATATTTCAGCAGCAAGGTCTAATTGATGCGAAATACTGGATAACTATAATGATATGGCTGGTTGTGGCCAGTGTCGTAACAAGTGGTATCGAATATATTATTGTGTGGGGACATCGTGCATGGAAGACAACCAAGGATCAAAAATGACCGACAGTAATAAATTATTAGCAGTAATTGCTGTAGTCATTATCGGCTGGTTACTTTACGCACTTAGCCCAGTACTGATGCCGTTTTTATTTTCTGGATTATTGGCATATTTAGCAGATCCAATTGTTGATAAGCTGGAAGCCAAAAAATTATCTCGCACATTGTCAGTGTCTATCGTATTTGCGGTGCTATTTTTAGTGATTTTAATCCTATTGCTTGTTGTACTGCCGTTATTATCCAATCAAATTAGCGCCTTAATTAAAAGCTTGCCGGGCTATCTAACTGTGCTTCAATCAACGGTCGTGCCTTGGTTTAATTCAGTAGGCATACCGGTTGGTTCGCTTGATATTAATACACTTAAAGAGGCGCTTACTAAATCTTGGTCAGAAGTCGGGCAGGTGGCCGGTGGGCTATTTAGCTATATTAAAGGTTCTGGTGTTGCGATGTTGCAATGGATGACTAATTTATTTTTAATACCTGTTATTACCTTCTATTTGTTACGTGATTGGGATTTGATCGTTGCGCGCTTTAGAAAATTATTACCTCGTCGTCATGCTGCAAAAGTGATTGAACTGACCCTAGAATGTGATGATATGTTAGCTGCCTTCATTCGTGGTCAGTTGATGGTTATGCTTGCATTATCAACCTTATATACCATCGGATTGGCGTTGATAGGATTAGAGTTATCCTTACTTGTAGGTATTGTGGCTGGCCTAGTGAGCTTTGTGCCTTATTTAGGTCTGATTGTCGGTATCGCCTTAGCGGGAACAGCTGCGTTTTTACAGTTTCATGAATGGTTTCCAATATTAATGGTCGTTTTGGTATTTAGTTCTGCTCAAATGGTAGAAGGGACAGTACTAACGCCTCGTTTTGTTGGTGAACGTATTGGTCTCCATCCAGTTGCTGTCATATTTTCGGTATTAGCAGGTGGCCAACTATTTGGATTTGCCGGTATTCTATTAGCGCTACCAGCCGCAACTGTTATCATGGTACTTTTACGTTACGCGCTTCGACGTTATCTCGATAGTCAGCTTTATCATAAGACTTTATAATGCAAAAATTAGCCACGCAATTACCTTTGCGTTTAAACCCACAAGAAGTGTATCGACTTGATAACTTTTTTTTTAGCCAAGCAGAAATAAAACTGGCACTATTTGCCTTTTGTGAGCTGACAAAACTTGAATTTCTCTATTTATGGGGGGATAAAGCGTCGGGGAAATCGCATTTACTAATGGCGATAATGGATCAAATTCAAACACGACAACCGAGTAAACGTATCGTATATTTACCCTTGGCTGAATTAGTGGTATCTGACTCACCGGAAATATTACAATCTTTAGAAGATCTGGACTTATTGTGTTTAGATGAGCTGGAAGCGATTGCTGGAATAGCGGAGTGGGAAGAGGCTATCTTTCATTGTTTTAATCGACTACAACTGACGGGTTGTAAACTACTGATCGCTTCTAGCCACAATCCTGCAACTATAGAAATTAAACTTGCTGATTTACGTTCACGCTTAGCAACCGGTTTAGTCTATCAATTAGAAATTTTAGATGATGAAGCCAAGCAACAAGTATTGATTGTTCAAGCACAAGTTCGCGGCCTTGATATGCCTAATGAAGTTGCCCAATATTTATTACGCCATCATAGTCGAGATATACATGTATTGATGGATTTATTACGTGATCTTGATAAAGCATCTATGGCAGCAAAACGTCGATTAACGATACCTTTTATTCGTCAAGCGCTTAAATAAGAACGTGGCTAAGATCGAGTTAACTATTATCTGGCCAGGTTTAGCCAGAATAATTGGCCAACAGATTAATGCCAGTAGCATTCCACCGGTTTTGACTAAGATAATTAGAAAGTCGCGCTTTGAAGCTAACTCAACAGGTTTAGCACGATTATTATTTAATCACTTTAGTAAAACAGCGCTTACTGATACAGACTTGCCGGTTATCAGTTTAATTAAGCATACTCAGCCTGCAATTAAAGCCGATCCATGTTATTTACATGCTGATCGTGATCGGCTGCTGTTGTTTGCAGATGATTTAGATATTACACCACAAGAAAGTGCTGCTTTAATAGATGCGATTCAACCACTATTAGAAGAATTTAATGGTCAACTACATGCACTTGATTCGGGCAGTTGGTTATTAACATTAGCAGACATGCCTAAATTGACGTTTAGCGCGTTACCTGAAGTTTCCAACAAAGATGTCGATAAGCATTTACCACAAGGTGCTGATCAGCGATCATGGATACGCTTATGGAATGAAATCCAAATGCAACTATTTGATGCAGATGTTAATTTACAACGCATTGCAGCAGGTAAGTTACCGATAAATAGTGTGTGGTTCTGGGGAGCAGGCGACTTTATCACTAAACAAAATAGTTGGACACATGTGCAAGGTCATGAGCAACTTCTTCATCAATTAGCACAACATTCAGCGACTAAGTTAAATGACAATGTGGATTGGTCAGGCAGCTCATTAAACTCGGGCAAACATTTGTGGGTGTTAGATGAACTTGATCTTGAAGCAGATTGGCAGCAGGAGCTAAAGCAATTTGATGACAGTAGCCTGCAAATACTCTGGCAACAGTTAACAAAAACTAAAATATCAAAACTCACCGTACAAATTCCTGAACATGGTCAGTATGTGTTAACTCCCATCGATGTTTGGAAGTTCTGGAAATCATGAATGATAAAATAAAACAACGTGATGCTATGGGTTGGCAAACTTTACCCAAAATATGGCCAGATAGTTTACGACGTGTGATGGCGGCACGTGGCATTCAAACTGAAGCAGATTTGAGTTATTCACTCAGTGAATTGCCTAAGCCTACTTTGATGTTAGGTATGAAAGCGGCTGTGACATTGCTGGCAAACGCGGTAATGACACAACAACGCATTATGATTGTTGCTGATTTTGATACCGATGGTGCAACCAGTTGTGCAGTAGCAATCCGCGGTTTGCAAGCTATGGGCGCACAACATCTTGATTATATTGTGCCCAATCGTTTTGTTCACGGTTATGGTTTGACACCTGAGTTATTGGCAGAAGTAGCAGAACAAAATCAGCCAGATTTATTATTGACTGTTGATAATGGCATTGCCAGTATTACAGGTGTTGAAGCGGCACATGCGCGAGGCATCAAAGTATTAATTACCGACCATCATTTACCGGGTGAAATCTTACCAAAAGCGGATGCGATAATTAATCCAAATCAACATGGCGATAAATTTCCAAGCAAAAGTATGGCCGGAGTTGGCGTGTGTTTTTATTTATTATTGGCTTTACGCCAATATTTACGGACACAAAATTGGTTTGAGCAACAACAGATCGAAGAGCCAAAATTAAACAGCCTGTTAGATTTGGTGGCGCTTGGCACCGTAGCCGATGTCGTACCTTTGGATAAATTGAATCGAACCTTAGTGATGTTGGGTTTAGCCAGAATTCGGGCGGGCAGGGCATGTGCGGGAATTAATGCCTTGATTGAAGTTTCAGGTCGTGATCAACGAACTTTAGCTTCACAAGATATGGGATTTTCCATTGCACCACGTTTAAATGCGGCAGGCCGATTAGAAGACATGGGCATGGGCATTGAAACATTATTGATGAATAACCCAACGGATGCCTTAAAAGCAGCACATGTGTTGGATGACATTAATATTCAACGACGCGCTGTCGAACAAGATATGCAAACCGATGCATTATCGATGTTAGAAAACATGTCGTTTGACCAAAATGAACCGCCACTAGGCTATTGTTTATATGATGAACAATGGCATCAAGGCGTGATAGGTCTATTGGCTTCTCGAATCAAAGAACGCCAACATCGACCAGTGATTGCATTTGCGCCGGGTAATGAAGGCGAAGTGAAGGGTTCAGCTCGATCAATTCCGGGTGTACATATTCGTGATGTATTGGCATTGGTTGCTAACCAAGCGCCAGCAGGCATGTTAACCCGCTTTGGTGGCCATGCAATGGCGGCAGGTTTAACGCTGGCAATGAAAGATTTGCCACAATTTGAACAATTATTTTTATCAGCCTTACAACAAATCGTCGATCCTACGGTATTGCATGCAGAATTATTATCAGATGGCGAGCTTAATATTGATGATATTTCGTTACAACTTGCAGAATTATTACCCACTATTGCGCCTTGGGGTCAGAATTTTGCCGAACCTCAGTTTCACGGTTATTTTACGGTAACTGAAATAAGAGCCGTTGGCCAACAGCAAGATCATCTCAGGCTTACAATTGATACCGGTAATGGTGAATCAGTGACAGCAATGGCTTTTGGTCAGTTTCAACCTGCTTGGTTAAAAAAAGGTGGAAAAGCACTTCTTCGTTATCGCCTAGCCGTGAATAATTTCAGACAACAACGATCAGTTCAATTGCTGGTGGATAATTTACTCGAACCTTAAAGTAAGTTTCAATGAGAAAACTCACGGACTTCTTTTTTCAATTAGCTGCTGGCTTGTGTGTTGCAGCTAATCATCAATTACTTATCCACAGAATGATTGATTAAGGATCGAAGGGATAACCTTCGAAATCGAACAACTTACCTGAATCACTCTTTTCTAATATATTCATTACGTTAATAAGATGTTTAGCCGTAAATTCAGGCGTTTGTAATTGTGCTTTAGTTAATCTTTTTTGAAATGGAGCAGACAATGTCGTATCAGTAGTACCAGGCTGTAAACCGACAATAATAATTGGCTTTTGAGCTCTGTTACACTCAATCGCAATATTTTTGATCAGCATATGCAGTGCTGATTTACTGGCACGATAAGAATGCCAGCCGCCTAAGCGATTATCACTAATACTGCCTACTCTGGCAGATAACACCCCTATTTTAATCGGATGTTTCTTGTCTACTTTATCCAATAAGCGGCTGATGAATAAAATGGGTCCGACAGCATTGATATTGTAAGAATGGATCAGTTGCTTGCGTGTTAAATGTCGATAGGTTTTTTCAGGCTTCATTTGCTCATCATGTAACCAGCCTGAGGCAATAAAGAGCCAATCAATCAGGCTATTTTCGGGCAATGCTGAAATTGCATTATCGATGCTCTCATCATCACCGAGATCGACGTCGATATCCAGCACATTATCAGTCAAGAAAGGTAATGATTTAGTATTACGAGCCATTCTGATCAATTGAACATTTGGGAATTGAGCAATGATATTCTCACAGTACGCTTTACCGATACCGCCACTAGCCGCTATTACCACCACACATTCGGGAGTTAAGTTAGATGCTTCTCGACTGTCAACGATTGATAATGAAACGGCATTGTCACGATTTAGTACGGTAGTTTTTTTGTCTGGTTTGGCATAATTTAGACTAGCAAGCATATTGGTTGAATGATATGTGTCCAAACTACTTATTGCCACTGTGCCTGCTTTTTCGAGGGAGATGAAGCCATCCTTTGCGACAAATTCATCTGCCATTTCAATACTGACAATCTCGCCAATGACAAATTCAGTGCCGTTGATATCTAACGTGTGTTTTTCACGAAGTGCCATGCCTATCTTTATACGACTTTCTGCAACGAAAGGAGCATTAAAACCTTCTTCCCATTGCTCTGTAAAACCCACTTCACCGAATTCTGATACATCTAGTGGGTAACTTGCAGATGTCTGATGAGCTTGAAGATATATATCCTTATGCACATGGTTAAGCGTATAAACACCCATATCAAGAATATTATCTAAAGTATGACGTGGTACGGTATTTGGCCGCATCACTATTCCTAATAATGGCGGATTAGCTCCTAGATGCACCACCGAAGAAACAATTGCTAAGTTGCTATGCTTAGAAGCATCAGCTGTACCTATTAAATTGGCACTTTTAAAACCAGAAAGTGAATTAATAAAATGCACCCTTTGATGGTTTTCTAATGCGGTAATATTGTCTTTCGTTAGTTTCATACTGTTATGAAGTTTCTGTTAATGACTAAAACGTTTAGCGAAGTCGTTGAGTTGGACAAACATGACGTCCAACTTTGAAAGTACGCTGGTTGAGGTGTTTTGTTTTTCTACCACTAACACGTTTACGCCACATTCGAAAACTCGACGCTTTCATGTGACATCGCATGATCTTAATGACTTGCGGTTCTGATAATGTATATTGTTCTAATATCGCTTCAAATGGGGTTCGGTCTTCCCACGCCATTTCAATAATTCTACTAATATCAGATTCTGCGAGATCTTTTTGCTTCATGACTTCACTGCCTTTTAAAAAGAAGAAAAACTGTAACACATAGTTATAAATAACTTAAAAATCAAACTAATATGATCATACTTGATTGATATTTATAAGACTGAAAATACGCTGAGCGCGGATATCCAAAAAGTAAAACAGGACGGATTTATTTTCACCCTGATATTTTGATTCATATGATTTTTTTCAATCAAATAGTAATAATATTTAAATATTTAAGTCTGGCGAAATTTGATTGTAGATAGATGAGCCTTGATAAGCATTCACATACATCTAACATTAAATCCTAATGTCCGACAAAAAAACTAAGTAAATTAATGAAATGCTATCAAAAAATAAAAATGTCTCATTTTTGAATTTTTCCTAAGTCGAAGATATTAGCAAACAACTTTAAACAGGAACCAACTTTGGAGACTGCATCCCCAATATTTAAACAACTATTTGTATAGGTAAGCATGGTTAATTCATTGCAATAGTGAGTTGAATCGGTCATTATTGGACTCGCGAAATTTCTAGACTGAGAATGAACAGTTTTAGTTTAATTATCTTTTTATAGAAATTTTAGATCGTATTTGTCTAGAAATTAAAGGAAATTAATTTCTATTAACTACAAGTTATAAATTAAGAAACAAGGAAGTAATCAATGAGTTTAAATAACTACTTAGTAGCCATTTTTGTCGTATCACTTTCAGGTTGTATTAGTGGAACCCAACCAATCAACTTCAATGCTACTGATCCTGTAAATAAAGTCACATACAATCAAAACAAGAAAAGTAATGGTGTCATCCTTTTGGATGTGAACTGGGGAAGATCGTGGAGCTGTGGTGGCTTCGAAAATGCTCAATTAATTAGTTTAGCTTTTGATAAACTTCCTATTATTGACTCATCTAACGTGGCAATTCCAAACATTGTTCTTCAAAGCCCATCAAGAATCAACGTCGCTCAAAAGTTTATAAACTACGCTTATTCAATTCCAGCGGGTGAGTACGCTCTAAGTGCTTACAGCATCAAAGCAGCCAAATCTGTTAGCGAAGTGGGCTTTTTTACTGCACAACGCGACACACTTTTTATAGCTGGCAAGCCAATCGGCGGGACTTTCAGTGTTGAGCAAGGAGAAACTGTATTCTTAGGTAACTTTTATCTAGATTGCACATATAAGCCAACTCTTTGGCGCTATTACTCTAAAAATCGGCAAGCTTTTAAAGAACAAATCACCGAATACCAAAATACATTTCCATATCTAGATCTCAGTGATGTTAAATTCAAACTATTTAAAACAAAAGAATTTGGACACGACTATGATCTTAAATAGTCTAATCAACCAATGCAATGATCTGTAAACCAGTGGGGACAGCTTCTGATCATTCCCCACAAACCAGATAAAACGCAATGAGTCTAACCCAAAGGGTCAAGTTAGATTAAGCATAAAACTTATTGGAAATGTTCCCCTTTGGTTTTATATAACAAAAACATCAGGCTTAGATACCGTAATTTTATCTACCATATAGAGCACTAAATAACACTATCTATGATCGTAGGAATGTGTCATATTGCGGCTAATTTCAGATTGATCTGAGATTGCGCTTGAACCATATGCCAAACTTGCTGTGAAGCAAGGACGGAAAGCCGCGGGTCTTAAGCTAAAAAAGATAGTCGAGTTGCATTAAATGGGTTTATATATTTCTTAATTTTAAGGGCCTATATCATGACTAAAACACTGTTATTTTTTACTGCACTACTGTTCACCATGTCTGCCAATGCTGCATCTATCAACGTAACGCCCACAGTAACGTCTCCTTATACTATTACCAATAATGGTACTAATAATGTATTCGTTGCTGCAAAATACAGCGCTTTTGTAGGTGCTTTCCTGTTGACAACAGGTGTTACTTCTGATGTTGATGCGTTGGTTAAGTTTGATTTTTTATTCAGTGACTTACCTGCTAACCCAGGAACAGTCACTTTTTCTCAGCCTATCTCAGGAATGATCACGCCTGTTGAGTCTTTCGCTATAACATCACCAAACTTGTCGTTCATAAGAATGTTATTTGCTGGCCAAACAGCATTTATTAATCCTATGGCAGGCGCAGCAGGGTCCTTTAACTTGAATATTTCAGGGCCACCTTCTGCAGTGCCTGTACCGGCAGCGCTACTTTTATTTGCACCGGCGTTAATGGGCTTTTTAGGATTACGACGCAAAGTAGGGAAAAATGCGAATGGGATGATAGCAGCATAAATCGTACCGTTTAAATTGAGAAAATGGAGCCTTTGGCTCCATTTTTTTTGAAGCAACAGTTTTTTACTCAAGCAAACCAATGGGGTCAACCAATGTGGTCAGATTTGTTACAAAACCAATGTACAAAACCAATGGGGTCAGATTCGTTAGATATTATCGATAACCTATGAGTTTAACCAAAGGCGTTAAGCTTCAATTATGCATAAAACTAATCGAAACGGCCGCCTTTGGTTTAGTATATATGAATGAATCAAAGACAAATTGATTTTGGTCACCTATTAAAGAATAAGTTTTGGAGAATATATGCATCTTACTAAGATAAAAATTTATAGCATTCTTTTCATAATTACACTCCTTAATGCCTGTGCATCAGGATCATCAATAGTAACAGGTGCCGTCAGAACGCCAATAAAAACAGATCAAGTTCAGCTTTATCTCGATCCTCCTGAAAAATATGAAACAATTGGCATTGTTAAGGCTTCAAGTGATGTCGGCTGGATAGGGCAAGATAGTCAAGGTTATGCCGTCGAAGAGCTTAAGAAGCAGGCCGCTAAACTAGGTGCAAATGGAGTGCTATTGATAACGAATGAAGGAAAAGCGTCATCTACTATTGATAAAAATGCTAATGATGATGTCAATGCCAGCCCAGTTTCAGAGAAATCAGTTATTGGTAAAGCTATTTATGTCAAAGAGTAAGATCATGATGAAACTAGGCCCTTTTAGTTGCTTTTGGTTCCAGACAGATTAGAACAATCGAAACGACAACTGAACATGCTTGTTGAGCGTTAGTTCTATATTGTCTACAATGATTCATTTTGAATCTACTACTGGTCACGAATATGAACGACACTTCATCGCTACCCGTTTTACCAGATCGTCTTTCGGTCAATCCTAAAAGCCCACATCACGTGGCAAAAATTTTCGAGCACAACATTGGTATTCGGCTCAACGGCAAAGAGCGTAATGATGTCGATGAATATTGCATTAGTGAAGGTTGGGTGAAAATCGCTTCACTAAAGGCGTTAGACCGTCGTGGACAACCGCTAATGATGAAGATCAATGGTACAGTTGAAGCTTTTTATAGCTAACCATTTTGTTAGTTACCCGCATTGTCAAAATTGAAGTGATGTGAAGAAAGGTGATTTATCTTTAACTTGATCAATTGATCACACAATTTTCAATAAGAACACCAGGTATTCTTACTCCAAGACCGATGATTACAGAATGTAGATGATGAAACTCATTGAGTAATGAGCCATCTCGTTCGGTTGATAGTAAATCCTAAACGCTAGTCAGAAAGTCGGATAATGTTTTGGAATGTGACTTTTAAATAATACGGTCACTTTTTTTGTTAAATGCCCTGTAAGTTTGTTTTATTTACACCTAACTAATTGTTTCTTAAGTTTTTATTGCGACGTCATTTCTCGAAATCTAAACTTAATGTGAATAATGCTGGTTGTTGTTCGGTTACAATATACTAGTGTCGTATGATAAATGACTTATTGAATAGATCACTTGTAGCGGAATAGTGACAATTTATATGCCAGCTTAAATTTTGCCAATGTCAACATTACAAAATCATAACTTCACTACATCAGACCATATCACGCTGGTCGGCTTAACCTTAACAATAAGGCAATCATAATGGGAAGCTTAGATAACTCACGAGACGAGTTCAAACAGTTTTTATTTTCGTTACTCGATAGTCACGTACCCGGAATATCTAACCTGTTGTACGATGGTTTTGTGTTAGTGTGGATTATTGCTGTCACGCTTTTTTTACACATCCTTTTGCACGTTTATTTACGTCGCTCATTGTTGAAGTTTGCTCATAATAGAGCTGGCAAATGGCCACAAGCACTTCTTGAAGGCACGCTTTTTCAACGGGTTTCCTATGTTATTCAGGGGATTGTAGTCCACTTTCAGGCAAGTCTTTGGCTTGATGAGCCTTCATTATTGCTTCGGTTGATGCAGGGCATTGCTAGCCAGTGGATTTTGTTGTTCGGTATGTTGGCTTTATTTTCTGTTCTCAATACATCCGAGAAATTACTAAACGCTCGCACCAGTAAAATACGATTTCCATTTCGCGGGTTGATTCAAACTATAAAACTCATTATCAGCGTGCTCTTTGGATTATTGGCCATTTCATTATTAATGGGTAAATCTCCCATCATTCTGTTTAGTGGTTTAGGTGCATTATCGGCGATTTTATTATTAGTATTTAAAGACGCAATTTTGGGATTGGTCGCAGGTATTCAGCTATCAGCTAACCAAATGTTGTCCGTTGGTGACTGGTTAGAAATGCCAAAGTACGGTGCTGATGGTGATGTTATTGACATCGCTTTAACAACCGTGAAAGTTCAGAACTGGGATAAAACGATCACCACAATACCGACCTATGCATTAATCTCTGATTCATTTAAAAATTGGCGAGGCATGTCAGATGCTGGTGGAAGACGGATTAAGCGTAGTATTTTGATAGAAACTAGCAGTATTCAGTTTTTAGATGAAGCACTATATCAATATTTGAAAAGATCAAATTTTTTAGGTAGTTACCTTGAAGAAAAATCATTAGCAATTAAACACTCTAACGAAGTAAAACAGCTAGATATGTCTGTTAGAATTAATGGTCGTCGATTAACTAATGTTGGTACATTTCGAAGCTACATGGTTTCGTATCTAAAATCGCATCCATACATTCGTCAAGACATGACACTTATGGTTCGTCAACTCGATTCTTCAAGTAATGGCCTGCCGATAGAAATTTATGCCTTCACTAACACCACAACGTGGGGTTTTTACGAAGATATACAATCGGATATATTTGACCATATATTTGCTGTTTTACCAGAATTTGGCTTGAGAATCCATGAAGCACCGACTGGGCATGATGTGAGGGGATTAATGGGGATTCAAAAAATAGCAGACAAAGAACAAATAGCAGACTAATTTATCAATGGATTAACTTCTGACCAATCACCATGAGATAGGTAATAAAACAATCAAGTATTCTAAATAATAAGGAGCTCGCAAGACACTTAATGATCTGAACTATTACCACAACAAAAAAGGTCAAAATATCATGCGAACCCATGCTGTTTTGAACACGTTATTAAATGATGTCACACCTACCATGCATAAAGTACGTAACGCTAGCCTGCATACTGTATTGATTAGTTCTATATCGTAAAATAATATATTTATCAATAATTTAAACCGTAATGTTGAGAGTGAAACAACAGAAAAGCATCACAAAATATGCAATATGTATTTGTGTGACACTCCTCATTTGCACAGTGAATTAAGCGCAATCTATTCGACTACGGTGAAACGTTTGATTAGCCCTCAAATAACGCCCATTATTATCGTTGTGTGGTCTGATTTAGATTCAAGAAAACAGCAATTTTGTTGCGAACATCAGTCGCTATTCAACGTCATATGCTGACAGTATTAGCAGAAGCTTATCTTGCCGATTTCTGCCCTAAAGCTGCAAGCTGTTCGTCTTGAATCCATGATTGTAAAAAGGTGATCGCTTTTAGTGGAGTTTCTTCTTCGCTGTAAAATTCTAGCAATGACTCGCATAATTCTGCAAAGTTTTTGCCTTGCATTGCCAATTGCATTATTTGAGCTTCCGATAATGATATTGGCCGATAGTGGCTGACCAAATCAGCACGACGCCAAATGATCTAGTTTGCGGCTATTTCTAAATGTTCGACTTTAGGTGGCGTTTCTTCATTGGCTAAGGCTTTCCAAATGGCAAAGCTATTGGTGTTAATAGTTAATAATGCTACCGATTTTTGAAATTCGAATTGGAGTGTTGCCCATTGCTCAGGATCGATGACTGCCAAATCATTTATTGTAGTGATGTAGGTATTTTCAGCATCAAAACTATTGGCAAATGAAAACTCGATACGTGCAAGTTCAGCTAAGACTGGAAATTGGTTAAACGGAGCTTGTTCTTGCAATAAATCAGACATGTTAATACTGAAATAACGTAAATTAGTGGTGTGTGATGGATATTTTTCAATATAACAATCCATCAATTGATCAAATTGTTCATCGCCTAAATAGCCATGTAATTTGTCATAATCAGTGGTGATTGCTTCTTTTAAACGTAAGTTATAAGCGCTGCCATAAATATCAAGACGATCAGATTCTGACATAACGGGCGTTGATTCAATATGTTCCACCATGTCAGAAGGTTTTCGTAACAGATAGTGCATAAAATTCTGTTGTAAGTCGCGTAGATCATTCATTAAGCGCCACCCTGCATCATGTGATTTGCTGTGATTTGCTGTGATTTTCAATTGTTCAGGAGGGAGTGTATTAGCAGCGATTTTTTCTGTAATAGTCAGTTCTTGCCATAACTCAGCAAACTCTGGAATATTGTCATCACGCTCAATCATGGTGCTTACTACGCTGAATCGTTGTAAGGCATATTCATACAGTTTCCATATCGAATGACATACATCGTGATCATGTGTATCGATAATCATTTCACCGTTATAACTATGACCTGCAAGGTGAAACTGCATTACGAGGTCACTATCAATGCCATCGACATAATCACGTTCTTTTTCAATTCGATGCAGTGAACTATTATTTTTGTGAATAAATTTTCGCGTAACTAAAATATAAAATATAACCTTATTAATAAGGTTATATGACAAAATGAAGACTATAAATCTATATTCATCCTCCTCAACGGCTCACATACTTTATGGTTTGAGTGGATATAACAATTACAGGGAAATGGCTCATCATTAAATTTATCTTGGGCCTTCGAAAGGAGCCAAAATACTAATGGAACATCTTGCAGAAATAATCATTCTTTTAGGTGTAGCAGTGGCTGTTGTTGTTGCATGTTTGCGTCTACATATTCCAACTAGCCTTGGTTATTTGTTGGTTGGTGTCATTCTAGGACCTCATACCTTTGGACCTATTGTTCAAGTTCCAGAGCTGACGTCATTGGCAGAGTTTGGCGTTGTTTTCTTATTGTTTACGATTGGACTTAATTTTTCATTGCCCCAGCTCCATGCTTTGCGGCATCAAGTCTTCGGACTTGGCACAGCACAGGTCGTGTTTACGACTATGGTGGTCGGAATCGTCGTCTGGTTGGCTGGATTGCCCGTTGCAGCAGCATTTGTTATAGGAGCAGTGTTTGCTCAATCTTCTACGACGATTATTGGAAGTCAATTAGCTGAACAGGGTGAAGAGAATAGTCATCATGGCCGACTTGGACTTGCGATGTCTGTTTTTCAAGATGTTACAGCCGTTCCCTTTTTGGTTGTAATACCTGTGTTGGGAATGGCAGCTGGTGCTGAGATGTTGGCAGCGAATCTTGGTTGGGCGATTTTAAAAGCAATAGCTGCATTTGCACTAGTATTCTTTGCGGGACGCTGGTTGTTGCGTCCACTATTTCGCATGGTCACTGAGAAACAATCTTCTGAAGCGTTTACATTGACTGTATTGCTGGTGGCATTACTTGCAGCTTGGTCAACAAGTAGCCTTGGTTTATCTTTAGCATTTGGGGCTTTTCTCGTAGGAATGATGTTGGGTGAAACAGAGTTTCGGCAACAAATGGAATCAAGCATCCGTCCTTTTCGTGATGTGTTACTCGGCCTGTTTTTTATCGGTATAGGTATGCTTTTCAACCCCGCTATCATCCCTTCAATATGGATTTGGTCATTACTTGGTGTATTACTGATCTTAGTTAGCAAGACACTTATTGTCGTCACGATGGTGCGCAGGAGTGGCGTTGATATACTGTCAGCATGGCGTACAGGTTTAATGTTGTCAGTCGGTGGTGAGTTTGGATTTGCCCTAATTTTTATTGCTCTTGATGCAGGTGTGCTCGACGATAAAATGGGTCAAATAGCAATGACTTCAGTCCTTTTTTCGATGATTGCGGGTGCTTTTCTGATTCGCTTCAACGGTGTCATTGCCACTTGGTTAACCGGTGCAAAGCACGATCAAGACCAAGGAAGTCCTGAGGAATCAGCCTCAATGTCCCAGCATGTGGTGATTGGTGGTTATGGACGTGTCGGACACGCTGTTGCCGTACTGTTACGTTCAAGTGGGATTACTAATGTAGCATTTGATACTGATTCGAAGCGAGTAGCACAAGGCCGCGATGACGGGAATCAAGTATTTTATGGCGATATTTCAGAACCAGAGTTACAAACCACGATTAATATAGGAAAAGCCGCTTTGGTTATTGTTACGATCAACAATTCTGTAATGGCTCTTCGCGCCGTTACATCGATACGTAAAGCTTATCCACACGTACCGATAATTGCCCGAGCACGAGATTTGAAAGCTAGCTCACAATTGATTGAAGCCGGTGCAATTTTCGCCTATCCAGAAACGCTTGAAGCAAGTCTGCGTTTAGGTGCAACAGCGCTTGAGATCCTCAGTGTACCTTCTAATAATATCGACTCGTTAGTGCAGGATGTGAGGGACTGGAATTATAAATCTATAGATGAAGAAGGGGCGGATAAGTAGTTGAAATTCAATAATATAGACATTAACGTCGTTAAGGGTATTAATATTTAAAGTTAAGAGTATTAATATTTAAGATATTCAAAGATGTAAATGAAGTTATCCAAGGATAAATGATATGAAACTTTTTATAGTTGCAGTAATACTTGTGAGTGCTAGCAGTATCGCTCTAGCCCATGGTGGAGGTTGTCGTAAAAGTTCACCACCAGGTCAGTGTTGTCACATGGAAACAGCGACAGGCATTGTTCACTGTCATTAAGTCCAGAGTGGATTTTCTCGGAATCTCTCTAAAGTGTACATAAAGTTTCTGCTTGTTAATCAGTAATAATCCGCATTTTCAAATGCTGTATAATCATTGCATTTTCTTATTTAAAATCATTGGTTTTGTTAGCTATTTTCGTAAATAATTATCAAAATAATTTGCTCCTTAATTATCTTTTAACAAATATTTAAGAGCACCTTCACCACTTTATAATGACACTAAACATATGACTGATATAACCATAGCTACCCACAACGGTAACTTTCATGCAGATGATGTGTTCAGCATTGCTGCACTTAAAAACATTTTCCCTTCATTTAATCTTATACGAACTCGTGATTTAGAGCTTATCGGCAAGGCAGATATTGTGATTGATGTTGGTGGTGAATATGACGCTGATGCAGGGCGGTTTGATCATCATCAACGTGGTGGCGCTGGTGGACGTGAAAATGGTATTCCTTATTCGTCATTTGGTTTGATTTGGCAGAAATATGGTTTACAGATCTGCCACGGTAGTCAAGAAATAGCGAATGCGGTTGATGCGGGTTTAGTATCAACGATAGATGCCATTGATTGTGGACACGTTGAAGGTGTTTCTCAAGGTATTAGCCTTAGTCAAACCATTTCAATGTTTAACCCATCATGGCAAGAAGATACCCACTTTGATACGTGTTTTGATGAAGCGGTTGAATTTGCAGCACGTGTTTTAGCGCGATTTATTGCCACTGCGAATGGCGGTATTAGTGCAAAAGCGATTGTGGCTAAAGCGATTAATGGTGCTGAAGATCCTCGAGTCATTGTCTTAGAAAAATATACTCCGTGGAAAAGAACGGTTCACGCTTTATCAGAAGACGCTTTATACATGGTTTATCCTTCTCCGACTGGCCAATGGCGAATTCAAACAGTGCCTGTTGAACCAGGCTCATTTGAAAATAGAAAGTCGTTGCCTAAACAATGGGCAGGTTTGTCCGATAAAGCACTTCAAGACGTCACCGGAATTGATGATGCTATGTTTTGCCATAATGGCTTATTTATTGCCGGTGCAGCTTCATTTGAAAGCACAATGAAAATGGCAACCATTGCACTCCAACAATAATAAAAGCGTTATCACAACGTCAATTACTCACAATAGCAACTAATCTATTAAACAATACTGAAGTAATTGAATATTTTAGAAGCTGAGGATATGAGGAATTTATCAATGAGAAGAGATATATGAACCGTCGTAAACAAGGCATTGAGATAGTAAAAATGCGTATCAAAAAGGCTAAAGCTAAATTAGCTCCGAAAAATAAGCCTAAATACATCAGCAAAGCCTGCCGAGCAAAATTAGATGATGAATCTGTCGAGGTTGATACTATAGATTCCGAAAATTGATCTGATATCAATTACTACAAATATTAGGCACCTATAATTTAATCAATTTAGAGGAAGTGAGTCATATGAAAATTGACCAAAATGAATTGAATACTGATTATTTAGAACAAGCGCCTACAAGCGAACAGCTTAGTGAAATGCTTGGTAATGTCATAGTTGAATTTGGTGTGCCTGAGTGTCCACACTGCCAACTTACTCAGCCGATGTTGCAAACTGTATTGTCAGTTCATCCTGAGCTAACTCATATCAAAATATACGACGGAAAAGGCAAAGCATTGGGACGATCATTTAACGTTAAGCTTTGGCCAACTCTGATCTTTCTGCAAGATGGTAAGGAAATAGATCGTTTAGTACGACCTTTAAATGTTGATGAGATTGACCAGCTTGTAATGCAATCCAAGTAATCATTTGAGACAACGTGTTGTAATTCTAAATCGAATCAGTCACGATATGGCTTGGAAAAATAACGTGACTAATACTTGTCATTTTTTGCGTTATTAATCTGCTTACAGGGAAGACTACTTCCCGTTAACTATACGTTAGATCGACTGGGTGGATTATATGTTCGAATGGGTTGTGAATCCCGAAGCATGGGTTGCTTTGGCTACATTAATAGCTTTAGAAATTGTGCTCGGAATAGACAATATTATATTTATCTCAATACTTGTAGGCAGATTGCCCGAAGCTCAAAGAAGTAAAGCTAGAAAGCTAGGATTAGGTTTAGCCATGCTCAGTAGACTGTTATTACTTTTCAGTCTTGTTTGGGTGATGGGATTAGTTGAACCCTTTTTCTCAATCGCTGGTCATGAAGTATCTGGAAGAGATCTTATCTTGATAATAGGGGGACTCTTTCTTCTTGCTAAGTCAACGCATGAAATACATAACAGTTTAGAAGTTGTTGTAGAAACCGATAATTTAAGAAAAGTTTCTGGCTTTATATCTGTATTAATTCAAATTGCAGTGCTTGATATTGTTTTTTCTCTCGATTCAGTGATCACTGCCGTCGGATTAGTCGACCATCTGAGTATTATGGTAATAGCGGTAGTGATCTCTGTAGGGGTTATGTTATTTGCAGCTGAATCAATTGGTAACTTTGTAGATAATAATCCAACGATTAAAATGTTATCGTTAACCTTCCTTATGTTAATTGGTTTCACTTTAATGGCCGAAGGATTTGGTGTTCATGTGCCAAAAAGTTATATCTATTTTGCAATGGCGTTTTCATTCGCAGTTGAAATACTGAATATTAGAGTAAGAGCTAGGAGCAACATTGAAGTAACGCCTGTTGTTCTTTCGAAACAAATATCTGACGATAAGAATGCCTTATAAAATAATTTGAAATTCGCAGCGACCCAGAATCGAACTTTAAATATAGGCCTAAGGATTATAAACTGATGTTTAAAGTACACGCCTTAACTGAAAAGTTTCACATTAAACATGAAACACATAAAGAAACCTTCTTAAAGTTCATAGTACTGGCACTGATTTTAGTTGGCTACTTTTTATATATGAGCTGGAAGTATGATGCATCCACAGGTATCGCGGTTGCTTTGTTATCCTGGAGTTTCTTCGTTTTGTGTACGCCGATTGCAGATGGCGGATTTGTTTTGGCCTTTCCGATTCGTTTGTTGTTTGGTATTAAGATGGCCATTACTCAAGTCGTATTGTGGTTTATAGCCGTGGGTTTTAATGCATATATGGTGATATATAATCCTGGTGCGTATGATTTAACATTTTTAACTAAACTTCTAAAACATATTTTGACAGAGCCGTACCCTTATTGGAGTATTCTGATACTAAGTGCTGCAGGAACAATGCTATCAATCTATTTTGGTGATGAAATGATGGATATAACCTCACATAGAGATCGTAAGAAACATCAAAGTCATGGCTTAAAATATCGAACAATTGTTATTTTAGGGTTAAGTACATTAACTATTGTTACCTACTACTTTTTATTAAGCAGTTTAAATATACAATTACCTAAATAATTATCTTACGACTTAAACTAAGTGTAAACGGATATAGACACCGAATGCCATGATCGGCTCGTATCGAATTAACCTAAGACAACGGGCTGAACCATGGCAGCGTTTCCTCAAAACCCATGTCAGGCTCGATCAATAGAGTGGCAAGAGATCAGCAATAACAAATATTTATGAAGATGGTGTTGTCGAAAAATTTTATATTGGTTGCATCCATTGCGCAGCGAGCAATATTTTGGAATAATTGCACGTATTATTTTTTGTAACTATGGATTATTGTCTATTATCTTACTTGTCAGCGGCTTAATACGTTGGCGGAAAAAACGAATAATATCAATTACATTCAATAAGCTGTTATGAGTATTTAGTTAAACTAAAATCAAAGAAATTAGGTATAAATCACTAACTCATATGGCCAAAATAAACGTTATTAAATACTTATACCAATATTAATTTTTCTTGCTAAAATGTGCGATGGTTCACAAAACAACTAATGGAATCCTTTCCAAGGAATATAAATGAAAAAAATAATTTTTGCAGCAGCACTATTGATTTTGGGCACACAAGTTCAAGCAGCAAACTTAGCATTAACTGGCATTGCAAGTCAGTCTTCAACAGGATACTGGGATGGCGGCGCTTTAGCTAGCCGTGCCATAGATGGCAATACAGATGGTTCTTTCTGGAATTCTTCTGTTTCACACACAGATTATCAGCAGGGTGCTTCATGGCAGGTTGATTTAAGTTCAATGTCAAACATTGATCAAATTGATCTTTGGAATCGTACTGACTGTTGTAGTAATAGATTAGCTGATTTTACAGTTTCTATTTTTGATACTGCATTATCTACAATTTGGTCACAAGTCTTTTCTGGTACAGCAGGAACACATGAAATTTTCAACACAGGCTCAGTAATGGGCCAAATCGTTAAAATCCAATTGAATGGCGCAAATTATTTACAACTAGCAGAAGTTCAAGTTTTTGGTACAAACGTTTCAGCTGTTCCAGTACCTGCTGCAATGTTATTGTTTGCACCTGCATTGATAGGTTTCTTAGGCTTACGTCGTAAAGGTGTGATTAAAGCAGCATAAGTATTTATACAATAAAATTATTAAAGCATAAATATTAAAGCCACCTCAAATGAGGTGGCTTTTTTTTGAAAGTTTTAACTAATTTGTACGCTAAACTAGCTGGCTTTATGTGCTTTTCTTACACCCCATACTGTGTAAAGTTGAGTCATCAGCAACAACAATGTCATGAGCATTGCAGCCCATAATAGAGGTGCTGTTCTAGATTGTTGAGGCATCACTTCTTCTACTATCAGCGTTTGATGCTGTTGCTTATCAATTGTGTCCATCGTCGCAGAAAAGCTGGCTACCGAATCCGTTTCAAAAACACGATAAGGTATATTGATCGAGTCAAAAAATATTTGTAGCTTTTTCTCGGGTCTACTTGCCGTCCAGCCATCATCATTAACAGGTATTGTTGATGCTAAGTTTTTTATTCGACCCATATAAATCCAATAAAGCGTGATGTTTTCTTGTTGATATAGTGTTGCGATGGTTTGCTTTTCTTCGGGTGATAATTCCTGTCCACCATCGGAAACTAACAACACTGTGCGAGAACCACGATAGGTTTGTGTACTGTACATTTCAGCGGCTTTAATTAATGCCTTAGCAATATTGGTTTCAGAAATACCTTTACCTAAAGAGCTCGCGTTAATCGCCGCCCGAATTGCATCTTTGTTATAAGTTAAAGGTAAAATATCGAGTGCTTTATTACTGAACAAGATGAAGCCAAACCGATCGTCAGGACGTTTATTAATAAATTCCAACAAATATTCATTAGCGACCCGACGTTTACTATTTTCCCTACCTACGGAACGGCTTGTTGAGCCGCCTACTGCTTTTTTTGTTAAAGATACAAAAGGGTCATCCATACTTCGACTACGATCGACGAGCAGTAGAACTTCAGCGCCACTGCCTACTCGTTGGACTATTTTTTCAGGAATATAGGGTCCTGCCAGAGTAAGAATCAAACAAAAGATGACGGTAGAGGCCAAAGACTTAAGCGAAATTCCAATGAGTTTAGATATTGGATCCGCCACGATGAAGTTTGCGTAGGCGATAGTCTTAATTTGGGTTCGGGTGAACCAAGGTAATAGTACTAAAGGCAATAGCAAAAGCATCATTGGCTGTGCTAACTGGCAATCAAATAATGTCATATTTAGTAACAGTTTAGTTATATTTATTAAAGGTGGATTTAGATACTAGCATTGCTGTCTTAGCAAAGCCATGATCGCCAATCGTTAGCTGAATCTAGAATTTATATTGAGATCTAATAATCGCGTGGCTGACCAAGATATTATAAATGGTGCTGGTTCATCTACTCGATAGAACACATAATTTATGTAATACTGAATCATAATGTCATCTCGACATATCAGGGGTAATTAACGCGCGCTCTATAATGATAAATCCAACTATATAAGCTAATGAATACTAAACAAATTAAATACAACTCCTCGGATTACACCTCGTCCTTAAAAATCAGATCAGACGTTCTCAGGGTTCCCTTAGATAAAGTTCTTACGCCTCTAGATACTGCAGACGAAGAACGCCAGTTACATTTTGGTTATTTTAAGGATTTTCATCTCATTGCCTGTGTGATCATCAAACCTGACGAGAAGGGCATCAATGCACAATTGAGACAAATGGCCGTTGATACTAACTTTCAAGGACAAGGTATTGGCAAGAGAATGCTTATGGATGTTGAGGTGTATTTAAAACTAGCAGGCTATAAAAGTGTGCAATTATCAGCCCGAAAAACTGCACAAGTTTTTTATGAAAAACGACGTTATTACGCTGTTGGTGAGATTTATTTTGAACAGGGTATAGAACATATCAAAATGCAAAAACTCATCTAACACACTATTTTTCTCAACTTATATCTGCAACGGCGATATATGAGTCAGTATGTGATTAAGTGGTAGAACCAAAATTGTGCAGATAGTGTTTTTAATGATGTTTTTTGGTGCAGTAACGATAATAAAACGATTAATATTATTATAAGGCTATGATTTTAATCGTTAAAAATTATTGGCACACTGCTTGCTTTCATAATATTAATGCTGCAATGGCGTGGAACATAATTTAATTTTTAATGGTAATGAAGCCATATCTAATCTGTATAGATATGGTTTTTGTGTTTATAAAATAAGGAAAATAAATGTCCTATGTAGTAGAACCTACAGAGTTCGTAACTAAAATGGTGGATGAGGGGGAATCTAAGGTATTCATGTCCGTTAAAGATACCTTGATCCGTGGGTTTATGGCCGGTGCGACTTTGGCACTAGCCGCTGTATTTGCTATTACAGTTGCTGTACAAACTGGATCGCCGTTATTAGGTGCAATTTTTTTCCCTGTTGGTTTTATCATGTTGTATTTGATGAAGTTTGATCTGCTGACAGGTGTATTTATGTTGGTACCCATGGCATATTTAGATAAACGAGCTGGCGTTACAATCAATGGAGTGATGAGAAACTGGGGATTGGTTTTTCTTGGTAACTTAGGCGGCGCGTTAATAGTTGCCTTCATGATGTCATTCATTTTTACTTACGGTTTTAATACCGATGGTGGCGCCATTGCAGCAAAAGTAAGTAGTATTGGCGAAGCAAGAACATTAGGATATTCAGCGTATGGAATTGAAGGTTGGTTTACAATTTTCATGCGCGGCATGTTGTGTAATTGGATGGTTTCAATGGGCGTAGTGGGCGCGATGATCTCGACATCAGCCAGCGGTAAAATGATGGCGATGTGGATGCCTATCATGTTGTTCTTTTATATGGGTTTTGAACATTCAATTGTGAATATGTTTTTATTCCCATTCTCTATGATCATGGGTGGTGACTTTACCGTGATGGATTACCTAGTATGGAATGAAATTCCTACTGTATTAGGCAATTTGGTCGGTGGTTTTGTGTTTGTTGCTCTACCGCTTTACTACACACATGTCAGAACCAGTCCTAATCATAAATAAGCGATTTATATCAGCCTCAATTAAGTCGTAAATTGGGCACAGTGAAGATGATTGATTTTGGTTCTACAACAGTAGTGGATTAACTAAAATTTCAAGCGTATTAACGGGTGTGCATATCTTAAGAACTATTCAATAAACTGCGTCCGAATACTTTTAGGCGAAAGAGGGAGCAGACGATCTAATCTGTTTTCATTGACAGTGATTTGTTATCTAATAGACAGCCATATGAAATTCATTTTTAAAAGGACTTAGCAAGTCAACACAAAATAAACTAACTTATCAAACACTACTTCATGAAGATAGTGAGATACCCACTTGGATTGCTGACATCTTAAAGTAAGCCATTACAGCCGAGTTCTTTTTAAACGTTATCAAGAACTCTTAGAATTCGTATTTGATTTACGTCATGCCGATACTTATTTCTTAAATAAAATTGCCTTCGCGTTAATGGACAGCAATCCTGTTTTGTTTTAAAAAACCTGCAAGATTCATTTTGCTGTAGGTGATTTTATTTTAATGATACTTAACTCGCCGATTCGTTATGCACTCTGATTGTAATTGAGGCATCAAAGTGCATACGACGCACTACATGGAACGATGCGATAGCGAGTAAGTAGTGCAAGCCCTCCGTAGGGGCAGGCAATAACAGCAGCTTTCGTAGCGTAGCGAAGAATAGTGCAGTTATTACATACTCGCCCCGTCAGTCGTTTGAGAGCCAAAGCGTTAGCGAGGCGACGAGGACGTCGGAGGCAAATGGTCGTCAATGCACGGAGTGGAATTAAGCCATGGATGGATTAATTCTTTCACGAGTACGGTGACTCGCTGAACAATTAGCATTTTGCATTAACGTGTCATTAAATTTTATAACGTTCTAACCAATGTGCATAAGGCGCAGGCAATACCCATGCTGGTTTTTCAACACCTAATTCTTTTGCAGCAATGTATGTCCAATGCGGGTTTTCTAAGTGGGCACGGCCGATCATGACGATATCGAGCGCATTGTGTTCAATGGCATGTTCAGCAAGTTCTGGCTTACCAAAACCCCAAGCAGATGAGACAGGAAGTTGTGTTGAATCCTTGATGCGTTTAGCAATGGGTTCCATAAATGCAGGTCCCCACGGAATATTGGCATCAGGTGTTGAAAAACCAATACTGACACTCATCATATCAAGCCCACCTTCGCGAAATTGATTGATTAACTCAATTGATTCAAGCAGTGTTTCTTCATCTCGACCATCAAATTCCAGCACCCCAAAACGCATAGTAAAAGGTAGATGTTCTGGCCAAACTTTTCTAACGGCTGCCATCGTTTCAAGTAAAAACTTAGAACGACCTTTTAAATCGCCACCGTATTCATCAGTGCGTTTATTAGAGTGAGTTGAAAAAAAGCTTTGCGCCAAATAACCATGTGCAAAATGTAACTCAAGCCATTCATAACCGGCATTTAAGGCACGCCCGGCAGCTAACACAAAGTTTGCTTTAACACGTTCAATATCTTCAACTGTCATTTCACGCGGTTTTTTAGGTAAAAGATCGCCACCAAAGGCAACTGCAGAAGGGGCGATGGTTTGCCAAGCTCGTGGTTCATCATCCTTTATGTGATCATCACCTTCCCATGGACGATTTGAACTAGCTTTTCGGCCTGCATGTGCTATTTGCAAACCTGGCACTGCACCGTATTTTTTAATCGCTTTAACAATATTGGCATGTTCAAGGGCTTGTTCATCATTCCATATCCCTAGACAACCAGGCGTAATTCTACCGTCAGCGGATACTGCGGTAGCTTCCACAATAAGTAAACCAACACCACCCTTAGCAATTTCAGTGTAATGAGCAAGATGCCAGTCATTGGGCATGCCATCATCAGACATGTATTGACACATAGGTGGGACGGCAATGCGGTTACGTAAGGTGATGCCTTTTAAAGTAAAAGGCGTAAAAAGTTTAGACATAGTGATTCCTGTAAATAAATTAACTCAGCGGTAAATTAAAACCTCTGACTTGTGGCTTTTGTTTAATTAATACGCGCTTTTAATTACGCCACCATCAACTCGCAACGCCGCACCCGTTGTAGCAGAAGCGAGTGGACTTGCAATGTAAGTGACTAAACTCGCGACTTCTTCTGTGGTTGCAAAGCGTTTTATTAACGATGTAGGTCTTACATGTTCGAAAAAGTCTTGTTCAAACGCTTCTACAGACTTACCTTGTTTTAGTGCCATTGCTTCAACAAAGTCGCCCACACCACGAGAGCTTGTGGGTCCAGGTAATATACTATTTACGGTAATAGCAGTGCCGGCTAAAGATTCAGCTAAGCCACGTGCAGCCGCTATTTGAGCTGCTTTCGTAACGCCATAGTGGATCATTTCTGGTGGAATTTGTATGCCACTTTCACTTGAAATGAAGATGATTCTGCCCCAATTCTTGGTTTTCATAGCAGGCAAATACAATCTAGATAGGCGAATGCCACTCATTACATTGACATTAAAATGTCTTTCCCAATCTTCATCAGGCGTATCTTCAAAGGCTTTAGGTTCAAAAATACCTAGGTTATTGACCAAGATATCGATATCTGAATACATCTTGGCTAGTAGTTCAGCACTATGAGATTGACTTAAGTCACCAGCAAAACCGTTTACATCGACGCCTGTTTGTTGTTTAATTTTTATGATGGCTTTATCGACTGAGTCTTGATGTCTGCCATTGATAACGACCTGTGCACCTTCTTTGACTAATGACACCGCAATAGCATAACCAATTCCTGCTGTTGAACCACTGACTAATGCATTTTTACCTGTTAATTGTAAGTCCATATTGAAATCCTTTTATTTAGTTTGAAATATAAAAATATCACTGTTCATTTTGCGTTGTTATCGACTGTGCTTGTTTGATAACTTGTAAAGTAAGTCGATTAGCAAGGGGTGCAACTAAAGTGATAGCAGGAAATGCAACAACAAATGCAAAGCACCATGCTTTTAACCACAAGTGGATAAGCTCATTATGCATGCCAATGTTGAAAGCGGTGATCACAAATGAACTGATATTAATAATACTCCCACCTTCACTATTAAAATACTTGATAGCTTCTTGCGTCGTTAAAATCAGGTCCAACACATTTAGATCAACTTGTTGATGAAAATGTCCTTCAGTAATGTCTTCGAGAGGAGCAGGGTTATAAATACCTGCATTGTTCACTAAAATATCGATAGTCCCATATGCGCTTTTACTTGCAGAGAATAAACGTTCTATATCTGCTTTTTTTGATATATCTGCTTGAACAGCAATGGCATTGCCACCTTTTCTTAAAATCTCAGCGACTAACTTTTAAGCGGCGGCCTGACTTGTTGCATAATTTACAATGACGGATGCACCTTGTGCAGCTAGATGTTTTGCTATCGCCGCGCCAATACCTTTAGATGCACCGGTAACCACCGCCACTTTATTAATTAGTTTCAGACTCATGATTATTACTTTAAAAATATTGATTAATGTTTGATTAGAAATGCAGTATATTAGTGTTGTTTATTTAGATAAAGATGGTGAAACCAGAAACACTGTCTTGTTATACGGGATAATAAGATGGATAGATTCGATGCCATGCTCGCTTTTACACGCGTCGTTGAACTTAATAGTTTTACTAAGGCAGCAATTTCTTTAAATATGCCTAAGGCCACACTTTCTGCTCAAGTAGCGGGCTTAGAAAAGCATTTAAATGTAAAGCTTTTGCATCGAACTACCCGAAATGTCAGTGTGACCAATGATGGCGCCGCCTATTACGAAAGAGTTTTACGTTTATTACAAGATCTTGAAGAAACGGAATCATCGGTTACACAATCAAGAATGGCTTATCGCGGCCGACTTCGGGTTGATATTGCAACCACCATAGCACGCAGAATCATTTTGCCCGCACTGGATGATTTCATCAAACGTTACCCAGAGATAGAGCTTGAACTTGGTTGTACTGATCGCACCGTAAATTTATTACAAGAAGGCGTAGACTGTGCGATAAGAGGCGGAATGCCAATTGATGAAACCTTGGTCGCACGTAAACTAATCACTACCAGCCGCATTACCTGCGCAACGCCGACTTATTTAGAACGTCATGGTATTCCCAAATCCTTAGAAGCGTTAGAGTTGCATTCTGTTGTCAATTACCAATCGCCAAGAACAGCCAAAGTCGTTCCCTTTTATTATGAAATAAATAATAAAATGGTCGCTGTTCAAGGCATAAGAAAACTCGCAATTAATGATATTGATTCATGTGTCAATGCGGTTCTTGCCAATATTGGCATTGCACAATTACCCTATTTTGGTGTGAGAGACTGCATTAACAGTGGTGAATTAGTTCAAGTATTATCAGAATTTCATTCTGAGCCAGCACCTTTATATATAGTGTATTTACAAAATAGACATCTGTCGGCAAATGTAAGAGCCTTTGTTGACTGGGTTATAGCGCTGTTTAAACAAGAAGAAGCCGGCTATTTAAAATGCTGTAAAAATAGTCAATAAATCAAAAAGGAAGAAACACAAGCACTATAGTGAGTATTAGAATCATCGATGTTTACAGATAGTTTATCCATATATCTATATCTAGCTTAAGCAAAGAGTGTGAAAAATTCAAAGGGATATTCCATGATTACCGTACTTGTACAATTTAAACTGACACAAACAATTTCACATAACCAAGCAAGAGAACTATTTTCGAGTACGGCAGACAAATATCGAGATATCCCCGGACTAATTCGTAAATATTATATTTTGTCATCAGACGGAAAAACAGCTGGTGGAGTATATCTATGGAAATCACAGGATGAAGCTGAACTTTTTTATACAGATGAATGGCAGCAATTTATTTCTGATAAATATAGTGCACTACCCACGCTAGACTACTTTTATAGTCCGGTAATTGTCGACAATTTGACGGAAGAAATAGTCGTTGACGACTGAGAATGAAGTAATAACCATCAGATACAAATCTAATTGCGACTCTTTAAACAAAACATATTAAAGCGAATGTATCACAATACGTTTTTAATCCGCATCAGCTTTTTATAATCTATATGTTGAATCATTTCGTGTTTAATTGATCGTCGTTATTATTTGGTGATCAAATAAATGTTGATAAACTGTGATCGCATCTTTTAACAAGTTTGAGTCATAGATAGTATTAACTACCTTAGCTGCATCATGAGGTCTATCGATATAAATAATTAATCGCTATTCTTCACTGATTTCAAACATAGTGCGATCGACGCCTACATTGCCCGTTTTTTTGTCAAAGATATAAACGATTGCTTTGTAATTTCCTGGCTGAGTAAGTGTTGTTTTACCTGAGAAAATCCCTACAGGTCCGGTGAAAGCTAAGGTAACTTCTTCGACTTTGACTTCATCCTGCATCAAGATAGCGGTCACTTCATAATGGCTAGGATCCCAAGGTCCATCTGGGTAAATTGGGCAACCACATAACATTGATGCCTTAGTGAAAATATCAACATGACCACCTTCTAAAACGTTTGTCCACGCATCAACAATAAAACCAGGCATGTTAAGAGTAATACCATCACCTAAGATATCTTTGCCTGGAATCACCCAACTTGTGACGGTGGCTTCTTGCAGTGATTGACGAAATCCATAAGGACCAATAAGTTTAAAACGAAGTAAACGAGGACTGGTTATTTCGACTTTAGCTAAAAATCCAGCGGTAGTATCATCTGTTAAAATTTGACCACGTGCGATAGGCGCTTTGATGAGGGTATCCGTGCTTCCCGTATCACCTTTTATCCATCCTTGATCGAGGATCTCTCCTGTTTCAGCATCTTCAACAACCACTTTTACGCCACCTACACCGGTACCTATATACTTAGCATCAACGGCTTTAGCGCGAACCATAACGCTTGTTTCTGTCGCAAAAGCATTAGCACTAAGTATTAGTCCAACTGCGCTAACCGTTAATAATTTCATGAATTTCATGGTGATCCTCATTAGAATAGTATTTGATAACTTATTGTAGTTTTTAGGCTAATTTTTCACATTAGATAATAGAATTATGATCCCAACCATCATAACCACCTTGTAGTGATTGTACGTTAGTAAAACCAAGTTGTTGTAAGGTTTGAGTGGCTAAAGCGGAGCGTCCACCGCTCTTACAATAAACGACAATAGAGGCATCTTTATTTTCAAAATCAGGTTGATTAGCTATTTGAAATTCCAACATGCCACGTGAAATATGACGAGCATTAGTTATATGACCCGCTGCATATTCAGCTGACTCGCGTACATCAAGTGGAATGCTACCTGCTTTGAATAAAGTTTTTGCTTGTGAAGCAGTAATTTCAGTGATGTTCGCTTTTGCTGCTTGAACTAATTCCATTGCTGATGATTGTGCCATTATTGTAACCTCGATTTATAAATTGATTAACAGTAAAGCATTATTTTTATCATTATAATTGTAATTCAAAGCGCCTTACTCTATTTTTGATGAAGGCTTAATGATAGAAACTAAAACAAACTGATGATGATTGCTCGCATTAATAACACCAATGGGAGATCGTGATCTGGTAATACCTATTATCATTGCATAGCCAATCACAGGTATCATAGTCAGTAATTTGAATGCTTAGATTAAATATTAGCAGTTACTAATATGTAAAGACAGCCCTTTTGGAAAAAACTTGTTTATGTTCGCTTATATTATTAGAAGAATTTTGTACGCATTTCCCATCCTAATCGGTGTTAATGCATTGACCTTTGCCTTGTTTTTTATGGTTAATACGCCTGATGATATGGCGCGGATGAACTTGGGTGCCAAACATATAACACAAGAAGCTGTAGACGCTTGGAAACAAGAGCGTGGTTATGATAAGGCCTTATTGTGGAATTCAAACAGCGAAGGGCTCAGTAAAGCGACAAATACGATATTTTTTGATAAATCTTTGTCGTTATTTATCTTTGAATTTGGTCAGGCAGATGACGGACGTGATATTGGTCAAGATATCAAAACTAGAATGTGGCCGAGTTTAGCAATAGCGATACCGATATTTGTCATTGGTTTAATGGTGAATATTACGTTCGCTTTGTTGATGGTGTTTTTTAGAGCAACCTATATCGATCTTGGCGGGGTGATTCTGTGCGTCATCATTATGTCTATATCGAGCCTTTTTTATATTATCGGTGGCCAATTTCTCGTAGGTAAGTTGATGCAATTAGTCCCCATCTCTGGTTATGCTGAGGGATTTAGTGCGATTAAATTCCTGATTTTGCCCGTTGTAATTGGCATAGTCTCAGGCATTGGTGCTGGTTCACGATGGTATCGAACCTTGTTTTTAGAAGAAGTTTCTAAAGATTATGTACGCACAGCACGAGCAAAAGGCTTATCTGAAGTTCGTGTCTTGTTTAAACATGTTCTCAAAAATGCGATGATTCCTATTTTGACCGGTGCTGTTGTTGTTATTCCTACCTTATTTATGGGTAGCTTAATTCTTGAATCTTTTTTCGGCATTCCTGGTTTAGGAAGTTACACAATTGATGCCATTAATGCTCAAGACTTTGCCATCGTTCGTGCTATGGTTTTTCTGGGTTCTGTACTTTATATCGTCGGCTTATTGCTCACCGATTTGTCATATACCCTGGTTGACCCGCGAGTGCGTTTAGATGGATAACTACACTGATTTACGATTAGGTGCCTTAGCGTGTCATGGCATTACCGATCCATTGCTTAAAGTTGAACAAACCCAAAAGCTATATCATCAATGGCTCGCTGGTGAATTGATACTGACAGATGATGACATATCAGTACCCGATATAGCGGGACATCCTGATAAGCCCGAATTGGTTTCGCCACGTGATTTGCCTCGTCGACGTAATAGCGCTGATACTGGTGTGGCTACTTTGATTCATGCTGTAACGCATATTGAGTTCAATGCTATTAATCTAGCGCTAGATGCAGTGGCTCGGTTTGCTGGTTTACCCAAACAATATTATGGTGATTGGCTTCAAGTTGCATTTGAAGAATCACAACATTTCACATTATTACGTAATCACTTGATAACACTTGGCTATGATTATGGCGAGTTTCCTGCGCATGGCGGCATGTGGGAAATGGCGCAAAAAACGCATCATGATGTATTGATAAGAATGGCTTTAGTACCGCGTGTACTAGAAGCAAGAGGTTTAGATGTCACGCCTAAAATGATGAATAAACTGAGAGGCAGTGGTGATCATCGCGCCGTTGAAATTCTAGAGATTATTCTGGCTGAAGAGATTGGCCACGTGAAGATTGGTACTCACTGGTTTAATTATCTGTGTAAGCAGCGTAATCAGGATTCTTTGGCAACATTTAAAGATTTATTAGATAACTACTTTGCTGGTGAGTTACGCGGGCCGTTTAATACTGAAGCACGAAAACTGGCTGACTTTACGGATGCGGAAATGGCTTTATTAGAAGGCAGAAAGTAAATACAGCTACCGCAGAATGTTAGTTAGCAATGTAAACTGATACTGGCCAATTTTAGAACTGGCTGTTTGTTACCTTGCAACAGGAGAGACAATAGGGCAGAGCAAGACTTAAGCTACTGTTAAAGATTTGAAATTATGTTATTTTTGTTCAGCTGCTTTATTTTTTTGCATTTCTGCTTGCTGACGACGTGATTCTTTAGGATCTGCGATTAATTTTCGATAGATTTCAACTCGATCTTTATCACGAAGCGTCGCATTGAGTTTGCACATCTTACCAAAGATACCGACTTTATCGGTGTCGAGATCTATTTGAGAAAACGACTCTAAAATACCTGAGCGTTTAATTGCCTCTTCAACAGTGCCATCACTAGAAATTTCTAATGATAAAATGACCTGCTCTTCTGGCAATGCATATGACACTTCGACGGTAATCATCTGACCAGCATCTTTATTTATTTGAGTGCTATCTGCCATAGATATCTTGAGCACGCTTACAAAAGGCATCAACTAAAGAGCCTGAGATTTGAGTAAAAATTGGACCTAGCGCCATGCTGATAATGCGATTTGAAAATTCAAAATCCATATCAAGTTGTATACGACAACCTTGATTATCACCAATCATGCCAAACTGCCAGTGCCCTTCAAGATGTTGAAAAGGGCCATCTATTAACGCGATATCAATTGACTCACCTGGTACTAACGTGTTTTGAGTTGAAAATACGTGATGAATACCGCCTTTAGCCAAATCTAAAGTAGCGGTAATTACCGTATCAGTTTTAGTAATAACTTTACTGTTACGACACCATGGTAGAAACGAAGGGTAAGCTTCTACATCATTAACTAGGTCAAACATTTGGTCAGGAGTGAATATAACGAGTGAACTACGCGTAATGGTTGTCATAAGTGAAATAATTTATCCTAAAAGACCAATAATGCTCAAGAATACAATAATAATGCCTATGGGTGTAATGTAGCGTATTAAAACTCGCCATAAAGAGTTTAAAAACGGCACTTGAATTGCTAATTCGTCATCTGCATTATTTTTCGATATAACCCATCCTGCGAAAAGGGCCGTCAATAATCCACCTAAAGGCAACATGATATTAGATGTTAGATAGTCCAATAACTCAAACATTGTTTTACCAAATAAAATCCATGTTTCACCAATATTAAATGAAAAAACTGTTAATAAACCTAATAGCCAGATTCCAAAGCCTGCGGTAACACTCGCTCTACGACGACTAATTTTTTTGTTCTCAACAAGCCAAGAAATAAGTGGTTCAACTATCGATATTGCAGAGCTCCATGCCGCAAACACAAGCAATAAGAAAAACAGACCGCCAAATAATGCACCACCTGCCATATGTCCAAAGGCAATGGGTAAGGTTTCAAAAATAAGTCCGGGACCTACGCTAGGTGTTAGACCGTTGGCAAAAACTAATGGGAATATAGCCATTCCTGCAAGTAATGCGACGGCGGTGTCCGCTATTGCGATCCATATGGATACTTTAAAAATAGAAGTATTTTTAGACAAATAAGAACCATAAACCATGATGGCACCCATTCCTAGACTGAGCGTAAAGAAGGCATGACCCATTGCGGTCAATATGCCATTAGCGGTTAATTTTGAAAAATCAGGTGTAAATAAGAAATGTACGCCTTGGGTAAAATACTCACCAGTGTTGGCCGCGTAGCCAACTAACATTAATAAAATGGCGAACAGGGCAGGCATGATGAATTTAACAAATTTTTCTATGCCGCTTTTAACGCCGCGAGCAACCACCACCATCGTCAACACCATAAATACGGTGTGCCACGCTAATAAACGTTCTGGATCATGAGTTAAAGATAAGTATATATGATGAGCACCATCAGCCGTAACGCCTTCAAATACGCCAGCAAATGAGCGAAATACATACGCTATCGCTTGCCCAGCAATAACACTGTAATAAGATAAAATAATAAATCCTGCGACAATACCAATCCAGCCAGTGACTGCCCAGGATGAACTTTTCTTTTCTTCTTTAGCGAGTGATCGGAGTGCATTCACAGGATTTTGTCGCCCGCGGCGCCCGATCATGATTTCTGCCATCATTAAAGGTAGGCCAATAGCTGCAATGCATAATAAATAAACTAAAACAAAAGCACCGCCGCCATTTTCACCAGCAATATAAGGAAACTTCCAAATATTGCCCAATCCCACAGCAGAGCCAGTCGCAGCAAGTATAAATGTCCAGCGTGAAGCCCATTGACCATGAATAGATTCTGTTGGTCTGCTCATATATGTTCCCGATTGAGTAAAATTAGCGTGGTTTTATTAGGCATTGATCAAAATGCTTGAACCTATAATTAGAATAGCATTATATAATAGCGGCATGGCTACCAAAAAAAATACAAAAAATCCTAACGGTACGAGCAATATTGCCCAAAATCGTCGCGCGCGTCATGACTACTTTCTTGAAGATAAATTCGAATCGGGTATCGTCCTAGAAGGATGGGAAGTCAAAAGTCTGCGTGATGGGCGACTACAGCTAAACGAAAGTTATATTGCACTCGACAAAAGAGAAGCATGGTTACATGGCGCACATATTTCGCCACTGCTCTCAGCATCGACTCATATACATCCCGAAAATATTCGTCGTCGTAAATTATTATTAAACCGCGCAGAATTAAATAGATTGATTGCTTCAGTTGATCGTAAAGGTTACACCATTGTACCTGTAGCAATGTATTGGAAAAAAGGCCGAGCAAAATTAGAAATAGCATTGGCTAAAGGTAAGCAACAACACGATAAGCGTGCAAGTGCTAAAGATCAAGATTGGGCACGTGAAAAAGCCCGCGTCTTTAGAAACAAATAATAATTACCTAGAAGTAAAACGGCTACTCATCTATAATGAACAAATCGTAAAACTTTAGGGGACGACCTGGCTTCGACGTGGGTTACAAAACTTAAGGTGCATGCCGAGTATGTTAATTCTTCTCGTAAAACAGATTAACAAAATATAGTTGCAAACGATAACAACTACTCTCTAGCAGCCTAGGCTTGCTAGCCTCTGACTAAAGCCGTGCTTATGCGTTTAGGTTTCAGGGGTCGATTCTCATAAGACAAGCTTGATGCATGCTTGGTGCTGATAGATTGAAACTTCACAAGATCGCTATTTGTTTTCCCTGTTCATCGGGTAGCTTGTAGTTAAACTAATAGATGAAATAAGCATGTAGATCCGAAAGCAGAGGATTTGCGGACGCGGGTTCGATTCCCGCCGTCTCCACCAAACACAGAAACCACCTTCGGGTGGTTTTTTTGTGCCTAAAGTTACGGTATAGCTTATTTTAAAGGCGGTACGTTTTATTAAATATTGACGGTTAGGTATGGTGGTAAATTGCAATAATTGGCGGTATTTGGCTACTTTACTGCCAATTAATAGTTACTTGATAATGGGATTGAATTAAGCTTGATGATTAGAAACAACTTGATTCTGACAATAAAGTAATTATCTAGCGATTGAATGAAATAGATATTCACATCGAAATTTAGTTAAAAAATCACATTTTGATTAAATACAGCGTTAATTATAATAAAAAACAATGGAGTCTTGTAAAAAACAATGGAGTCTGACCCCATTGATTTTTCATTGATTTTTTACGTGAGAAGAAATGAATAGAGTTTCACCACTTAGTTAGTGTCTATGTCTGTGAACTTATTATTAAATCTAGATTAGATTTGCTCGAATAAATGGCTAATTAAGCGGTAAAAGCCAATGGGTAGAGGGTATTAAAACTTCACTATTTGCCGTAGACCTAGACCGACGTCCCCTATCTCCGTGCATCAGCGGGAATTAGCTTAGGGGAGTATAGTTATTCTGGAAGTAAGATTGAATTTATAAGAAAATACTGGAGTGTTAAAGGGTGGTGGTTAATTTAAGGATTTTATAATTAAGGATGAATGCATTGGATATTAATTTTGAGAAGCGAAAGCGTTTAGAAAGAGATGTAAATGTTACATATTTTAATCGCCCAGTAAAAATTGCTTTTCTAGTTCCGTTTGATGAAAACCAAGAAAATCATAAAATATTAGACGCAGTATTTGCTTATTCTTATAGCTGCTGGGCTGGCACTAGGTTTATTATCCTGAAATTAAATTCTAATGGTGAACTTCGAAATAGCGAAGAAGTAGAATGGCTTAGTATTTATGATGCTGATGTGGTGTATAGCTATACATCACTAACAGCCGAAACAGTTAATTCAATTGAAAAATTTAATTCGCCGGCAAATTTAATAAAGCATGATTTTGGAAGAGATGATTATAGGTCGTATATTCCAAAAATAGACTACTATTTCTCTCCTGTTGGCTCAATTTCTACTATACATAGCCCAAGTATCTTTAGCGATAATCCTTTTAGAAGGGACGTTGGAGTTTTGAAAATAATTACACAGAATGACCCTGCAGATGGTGATAGGTTTGTTGCGGATAATTTTGGAAACCAAGTTATACGACATAATGTTTTACATGAGATACCAGGCTTATTACAAACAATTTGTTTAACCTCCGAAAGTACTCCAGAAAACCATCATGTAGGTACTGAAAGGGTTCATTCATTAGCTGAGCTATTGAGTATACTAGCTAAGCGAGTAGCTTACCCAGTTTCTAGGCTGGCAGCTTTGCACTCCGAAGAAATGTCCGTGATTAATTCTCATAGAATTGGCTCTGCGTTTAGTCTTGTCATAGGTAAGGCTGTAGAGGATAGAATATTATTTTGGAGCTTACGTCATCATTATGACCTGAGACATTCATGTCTTGGCTGTATGATTATTTCTCCTGATGACATCAATGATGAATTGCTTAAGGAACTTGGAGGATATTTAAATAATAATAACTTTACAGGTGAAGGGGGCTCTAATTCTGTTTCACTAGTAAGTCGATCATTATCTAAGTCTAAATTAAATAGCGAGTTCAAAGATGCAATCCAAAAACATACATACAATACGGTAAGAGTATGTAATGGTCTAATAAAAGTGAAGTAATTTATAGCCTATAATTTGAAAAAATATTAGGAATTATTATGACCCGAAAAGCACGCTTAACATTTACAGCAGAACAAAA